>ERZ506821.145-NODE-145-length-50809-cov-7.436123_pt1 | contig 50809 bp, 50 predicted proteins | sample MGYA00512912_ERZ506821 | MGnify/ENA metagenome assembly ERZ506821
AGGAAGGCTCAAGCAACATTGTCCCGGAAAAGTACTTTGTGGACCTGGCGAGGTATGCGCCGCCCTTTCTGGCGGAGATACGCGAGATGGCGGAGATATATCGGACGCAGGGCTATGAGGTGGGGCAGCTGCAGCATGACCTGGAAGAGCTGATTGACCAGTGTTACATTGTGACGGCCACCTGGGGACTATCAAGATGGGAGCAGATGCTTGGCGTGGCCACTAATATGTCCCTTACATACGAGCAGCGCCGGGAGATACTGATGGCAAAGCTTCGGGGCCAGGGGACCACAACCAGAAAGATGATAGAGGATACGGCTGCGGCATTCAGCGGCGGCGAGGTGAAGGTGATTGAGGATAACCCCCGACACCTTTTTATTATCCAGTTTGTGGGGATTAAGGGAATACCCAGGAATATGCAGGCCTTTATCACAATGCTGGAGGACATTAAGCCGGCGCATCTGGCGTACCGGTTTGAGTACCGGTATACCACATGGAACGAACTGAAACCATACACATGGAACCGTCTTGGGGACATGACCTGGGATGACGTAAGGACATTAAAGGAGGCATAGAATATGCAGTTAACACCTAACTATAATCTGAAAAAGCCGGAAGGTACGGACCCGGTTGATATACAGGATTTCAATGACAATGCAGATTTGATAGACACGGCGCTGAAGAAGAAGGCAGAATCCTCAGGCGGGGATATATCCGAGATGACAGTAAAAACACTGGACGCCATAACCACAGAGTTCCCGGTTCCAGTGGCCGGGGAGAAGCCGAAGACATTCCTGGGAAAAGTTAAGAAATTCTTTGAGGACACAAAAAACTGGATGACCGGTGTTTGTTTGATTGGCCAGATAGTGAATAACTGCGTGACTAACAACGCAAAATTGCCGCTGTCGGCTGCCCAGGGCAAGGTGCTAATGGACCTTTATACTGTGCTCAATACCAAGATAACGGATACATCCAGAGCGGCGAACGCAGCTAATGCTAAAACAGAATTAAATGGTCCATTAAAAATTATTGCCTATGGAAGCGACAAAAATAAATGGGCGTTCCAGCAGCAGTTTCCCGATGGTGTCATATTGTCGTTGGGTATTAGTGAGACAGAAATATTTTACGATTATTATGATGGAGCAAAGTGGGTTCGCAAGTGGACTAGGTAATCATCTTATTGTTGATTGAGATTATCTAAAAAATATATTTGACGCGTTTTGATATATCCAATATAATATTGTTATATACTGAGGGGGATAGTATAACATGAATGAATTAAGCAAAAACAACAGGAAGATATATATGGATGTATTAAGGATTGTGGCCGCATTTTTTGTGATTTTTAATCATACTGGAGATAAGGGATTTTTTTTGTTTTCGGTAACCGATAATCCATTTGAATATTGGCTTTATTTATTTTTGTCTATTCTTTGCAAAATTGCAGTTCCCCTTTTTTTCATGATTTCAGGGGCGTTACTGCTATCGAAGAACGAACCATTGTATAAACTTTATTATAAAAGAGTTTTAAAATATATTGTCATAATACTGGTATTTTCTTTTTTTTGGTATATTGTATTAAATTCAGAGGACCTTACCAATTTTTCTATCACAACCTTTTTAACTATTGTCTATTCAAGTAGTATAACTATTCCATATTGGTTTTTGTATAGCTATTTAGCAGCTTTATTAATGCTACCATTTATAAGAAAGATGGTTCAAGGATTGTATAAAACTGAATTTATTTATATGCTTGTGTTATTTGTTGTTTTTACGGGAGTGCTTCCGATATTACAGTTTTTTCTATTTGATGACACTGTAAGAATTAATCTATCAATACCTTTAGTCACTACCAGTTCTATTTTTTATATGTCAATGGGATATTTTGTTGAACAATTTGACATTAAAAAAGTATCTACAAAATATTTTGTTTATATGATTATTTTATCGTTAATAGGAATTTCACTTTCTTGTATTATGACATGGTACAAAATACGAATTACAGGAATATCTGATGAAGCGTCAACCCAAATATTTCATAATAGCTTTATAGCATTACCTGCTATAACAATATATTGCTTAGCTAAGCGACTTCTGGTGGACGCTGACCTACCAGCCATAGTGTACAAGATTATCGTATCTGTTAGTAAGTGTACATTTGGGATATATTTGCTGGAACAGTTTATACGAGAAAAAATGTGCTTTGTGTATTACAGGTTATTTCCGTACTTACAACCGTTAGTATGTTGTCTGATTTTTATAGTAGTCGTTATGGCTGTGGGTTATTTTATTACTCTTTTATTGTGTAAAGTACCATATATTAAAAAAATTTTCAGTGTCTTGCTTGGGGTAGGGGTGTAAACATAGATAATCAAGTATCTATTTACCCGTGGCGATTTCATTTTAATATAATGAAAGTAATGCGTATTTAAATATAAAGCGAGGGTCCTTAGGTGGGCCCGGATTTTCAAAGAACCTCTATTGCATAATAGCAAAATAGAGGTTTTTTCTATTAATTCATTATATCCTTTGGTATAGCCTGTTAGTTATAGATTCAAGGTATAATACATAAAACGCAGAAAGAAGGTAAATCTATGGAAAAAATCAGAATCGGAAAGGAAGAACGGCTGTATGAAATCAGCAGCATCCGACCGACCTCAGCCAACGTCATGGAAATCGTCTTTGCCGGCACAATCCCGGTCACATATGGCGACATCGCCATCTACACCGAGGATGGCACGGAGGCAACCACCCTGACCGGATATGATACGGTATATCGGGACGATGGCCAGACCGTGTATCTCTCAAACGATGGCAGCGTGTATCAGGCGCCTGAAACGCCGGAAGGCCCAGGGGAACCTCCGGAGCCATACATCCCGACCCTGGAGGAACTGCAGGCAGGCAAGCGCCGGGAGGTGGCAGCGGAGTGCGAGAGGCTTATTTATGCCGGAATCAATGTAACGCTGGCTGATGGCAGCGTGGAACACTATGCGCTGACCATCGAGGACCAGCTTAACCTGTTTGGCAGGCTGAGCCAGATAACTGCCGGGGCAACGCAGCTGGAGTACCACGCCGATGGGCAGCCCTGCCGATATTATACGTCGGCAGACATGCAGGCAATCATCCAGGCGGCCATGTGGCATGTATCCTATCACACCACGTACTGCAATGCACTTAACATGTGGATTGCTGGCTGCCAGACCGCTGAGGAGGTCCAGGAAATCTTTTATGGTGCGGATGTACCGGAAGAGTACCAGAGCGAGGTGCTTAAGACGTATCTGACACAGATAGCCGGGCAGATGGGAGTGAGCACGGATGCCGTATTATAAAATATTATAGAAAGGTGAGGTTAATGAAAATGAAAAGAGAATATGTAATTACAGTACAGGGGGCGCTGGCAGCAGCTGGTGCCTTTTTAAGTGCGAAGCTAGGAATCCTTTATCCGGTGCTGTGCATCCTAATGGGTACGATGGTGTTAGATTACATAACCGGGATGCTGGCCAGTAAAAATGAGGCCATAGACCATCCGGGTGATGCCAGCTATGGATGGAGCTCCAGCAAGGGAGCTAAGGGCATTATTAAAAAGGTGGGATACCTGTGCGTGATTGCTGCGGCAATGGTGGTTGATTATGTGATTGTATCCGTGTCGGTAGAGCTTGGGATGCAGATATCCGTCAAGGCCTTCTTCGGGCTCCTGGTGGCGGTCTGGTACTTACTCAATGAGTTGTTGTCCATCATCGAGAATGCCGGTCGTATGGGTGCCAATGTGCCGGAATGGCTGCGTAAATATATCGCGGTATTGAAGGATAAGATTGACAATACAGATTATCAGGGAGGCAGCAGGACATAAAAGGAGGTGGTCCGTATATCTCCCGCTGCGGGGTTAAGCGGCCGTTGCGATATCGCAACTTGTGACGTCACAACTTTTCATGGCCTGGGAGTGGTCCCGGGCCTTATTTTTTAATTGGAGGAAAACACTATGAGTAAAACAGCAGCAGGATTAATTCAGCATTGCAAGGACAAGCTTGGCACCCCTTACGTCTACGGTGCCAAGGGCGAGATACTGACGCAGGCCATCCTGGACCGCCTCGCCCGGGAGAACCCAGGCACATACACATCCACTTACAAAGCAAAGGCAGCCAGGTACATAGGCCAGCGCTGCACGGACTGCAGTGGCCTTATCAGCTGGTACACAGGCGTCCTGCGTGGCAGCTACAACTACCATGACACGGCCGTGGAGCGGGTGGGCATCGACCACCTGAATGAGTCCATGACCGGCTGGGCGCTCTGGAAGCCGGGGCATATCGGGGTATACATAGGTGATGGATACTGCATTGAGGCCAAAGGCATCAACTATGGTACCATTAAATCAAGGGTTTCTTCCACACCCTGGCAGAAGGTCCTCAAGCTCTGCGACATCAATTATACCCCGGTCCCGGTGACATACACCCAAGGCTTCCAGCCGGCCGCAGACGGCCAGCGCTGGTGGTATCAGTTTACAGACGGCAGCTATGCGGCTAATGGCTGGTACTGGCTCCGGGAGGCCACGGACGGTACCTGCGGCTGGTATCTGTTTGACAGCGAGGGCTACATGCTGACCGGCTTTCAGGTGGACCCCGCCGGCGAGGCATTTTTACTCTGTCCAGTCAAGGGCAGCGACGAGGGCAAATGCATGATTACGGATGCCAGGGGTGCACTGCGGATTGCGGAGGAGTACGACATGGTAAATAGACGGTACGTGTTCGAGTGGTAGCTTAGAACATATTGGTGTTTGTGGAACATAGACAAATATAATCATAGCGAGCTCACTCTGAATCTGTGGCTCGCTATGATTTATGCAATAATAAGTCCGGCAGTAATAATAATGATTACAACTATAGCATATTTTATGCTAAGTCCAAATAAGTATGTTTTGATGGTCCCGACAGTAGATACATCTATTATTTGTCGAATATAATCGTTAAGTAAATCGCTTTCATATTTTGTAGAAAATTCTGGCAAAAAATTTTGTTTGTAAATATTAAGACTAGCTGTCCCACTATTCACATTTGATATATAAGTATCAACAAAAATCGACTGGTAAAAAATACGGTTTCCTGAATAAGCCTTGCAAGAGTGATAGCATAAATGTTTTATTATAGTACTTCTATTAAGAAAAGGCATAAAAGAAATAAGGTTAATAAGGAAACCAAATAGTAATAAAAGTAAAATCAATGTATACAAACTGGTATAATTTATAAACATATCTCTTTCTGAAAATATCGCAACGAAAAGGGCAATCCATACTGCAATTAGGCCAGCATGTTTTGCTTCTGCAAATTTTAACCATTCGTTAATATCTTGATATATATCTTTAATCTCATCTAACGGGTCCTTTTGGCTAGGTATCATTTATGGCACACTCCTCATTCCGAATATATTTATTCATAGCATAGGCACGAAGTAAATTTTGTTCAAATCGGTCTACTTTCTTTCTGTCTTTTGCTAATTTTAATATGTCATCCTTGGAATATAGCTCCCACTCATTATTGTCTGGGAGGTCATTGTGTGTTTTATTATAATGTCCAATGACAATTAGCCCAAATATATGGGTTTGGTCACCAAAATGATTCTTATCATAATGATAGGTAGCAATGGGAATGGGTAAATCATCTATTTCAATAGAGATTCCATATTTTTTGAGATAACCATTTTCACAAGCCGCTTTCCAACTAGTTTCTTCAGACCAGTGTTTATATTTTGCACACCCAAATTCTAAACCGCGGTCAGAATCTTGGTGTATTAAAACTGTGCCATCAGAGGAAAATGCTATGCAAGCTATGTGTAATTCCGTTATAGCAGGAAATGAAGCCGCGACCTCTATAGATGGTTCTTTAGTAAGTTTGCTATACAAGAGTTCTGATTCATCTTTACGATGAATGTTATCGAGTATGTAATCAATGCGCCCAATATTAAAACGATTGTCAGTAAGGAAGCTCTGAACTGAAGTTTCTTTAATATTGGAATAAGTATCTAAGTCAAGTTCGTCATATTCTAATATATTGCTAAAATTATCAAACTTTTGGTGGAACATAACAATAGGAACCTTCCTATTTCTCCAGACCCCTTTCATTGGTAGAAATGAGGTTATACGAAAGTTAGCATTTACAATTTTTTCATTATCGGCATTGCCTTGTGCCCATTTCCAGATAAGCCAGGCTAGAAGTGGAGACAATATCAATTTGTTTTTTGCTGCATATTTAGCGATGCGAAATCCTTCATCAATATCTCTCCCTAGGAAGTCAACAAGATTGCCCACTGACTGTGGTGTTTGAACTTTATAAATGATATTTGAAGCTTTACCCGTCGTTGATTCAGAACATTCGGCAATCCAAGCAGTTGCTTTTATTCCTAAAGTAGATATTATAACTTGTTTTGTATTTTGGCAATGTGTAGTGCACCTTGTATTGTGAGCATCAGTCATCAATGGGTTGTTATTTGATACATCAGCAATTCTTTCTAATAACGAATCTAGAATATTACTCACACTAGTTATTTGAGGGTATAAATCAGATATGCTATAAATGGGAACATAAATCAAAACTTCATCGCCTATTAATTTCCAAAGTTTACGAATGCATTTTGAGTCATCAACTTCGCTTGATTGTCCTCTATAGCTTTCAACACCTAATCTTTCTAATGCCTGTGTATAAAAATTGGTAAATACATTCGCCCACAACGCGGGATGCTCCGTTTTAAAGGCAGTTGAATCAGTTAAGTCGAAAGAAAAAAACAAATAGACCCTGCTTTCAACAGGGTCGTGTTTTGGCTGTGATAACTTTAATTCAGACACAGTCTGATAAATTGTTTTCAAAAAGGATACATTGGCCATACATTCACCATATTTGTAAGATACTACCCCTTACAGTAGCTGCTTGATTAGAAACATTAAAATAATCAGCAATTATTTCAATATTAACTTGATTAGAATTTTTACTGGCATATTCTTGACACGCACTGACGAACTTCTCAGCTGGCATTAATAATGCAGCGGCAAACTCATTAGCTTCTAATTCCAGATACGAACTATTTGAACTTCTATGAAGAGGAATATCCGTTTTAAAGGTTCCATCCTGTTGCAATAGATGTAAAAATAAATGCCCAAGTTCATGTGCTATGGAAAACAAGATACGCGTGTCCGGTTTATCTTTAACGTATTCTATTTTAAATTTACAATCAAGGTCAGATGAATTAATAGCTGTAATGCGAGCTTCGAAATCTAAAGAATCATTATCCTCTACACTGATACATTCACCACCCAAACTACCTATGGCATTAAATAAATCATCTAGACACATTGGAGTAGGCAAACAAAGAGCCTTGCGTACAACATCAGCAACAGACCATATGGATTGTCTGATTTGATTGTTCATAATATGCGCCTCGCATTCTATAATTTGTCTGATTTAATTTATATTATTATAATTAATATATGTTTCTGCGTAATAAATATACCATTAGACTGGAACTTAGTCAAGAAATTAGTTGACACATTATTAAGAATCTGCTATTCTATATAGCTACATCAAAACAGAGGAAAATAATTTGTTAGTGCGTGATACGTTTATATGCTGATTTCTATCATTTGTCACTTATTTAGCAGGAGTCTAAAATGCTCGTTTCATGACGCAAATTGGGGCTAAAATGATAACGAATTGAGGAATTTAAATTACACTAGATAGCTATTAGCAACAAATCTTTTAAAAACCACGTAAAAACGTAGTCTCACACATGCATTCTGCGTGTGAAATACCCATATTACATTTAGATTTACAACCAAATAACCTGATAATCTGCAATGGCACCGTAAAGCTGATTGATTTTGATCATGCCGCAGGCTGCCGTTGGGCAAACATTGCCCCAAAGCGATTCGGCACAGTGGGCTGCGCGGCTCCTGAACAATATGCTTCTGACCGCATGTTGGATCAAAGGACCGACATTTATGCCATTGGTGCAGTCCTCCGTTTTATGACAGCAGGAACCCTGAGAGAGGACGCCGGACAGTCTGCCGCCCTATCGGAGGATTTTGAGCGGATTATCAGAAAATGCATGGACTCCGATATGGAGAAACGGTACGCTTCCGCCGGCGAGGTGGAGGATGCGCTTCAGGCGCTGTGTACCAGGAAGCTGACAGAAGAAAAAGAACAAAAGGCGATACCATCTCATATTTTGATTCTGACCGGGATGAAGGCTGGGACGGGTACCACACATTTAGCCTTAGGGCTAGTATATTTTCTGAACAGGAACGGGTACCGGGCGCTTTATGAGGAACATAATGTCTCCCGGGCAGTGGCCGCCATGGCTCAAAGGGCAGGTATGCGTCCGGACCGTTTTGGAATCTATACCATGAACGGCTGCTGCTTAAAGCCGTGGTATGGACCTGCCGTAAAGCTGGATGAAGGGACAGGATTTGACATCATAGTGAAAGACTATGGAACAGATTGGCAGCAGGCGGAACTGGAATTAAAGGCGGCGAAGGCAGATTTAATTGGGACAGGCAGCGCCAGCGTCTGGGACGGCCGATACATCAGGCGGTATATATCCTGGATGAATCAGGCCTGGACGGGACGGTGCAGCGGGAACCGCGTGCTTATATTTCGGGGCACACGGGCCGTATGTCAAAAGGAGCTGAAGGCCATGGCCAAATCAGACAAGGCTTTAAAGGGAATAAAGCTGTTTGTCTCGCCGGAATACGAAAATCCTTTCAGCCAGAAAAGCGAAGATGCCTTTTTTCAGTCTTTATGGTCTGCCGTGACCGGCGGCGGGAGGTGGAAGAAAAAAAGAGGCTTATTAAGAAGATGGGATTTTCTAAGAGAATCTTTTTTAAAAACAGCCGGGAGCCTGCAAAAGGGTGCAGGGTTGTCGGAATCACAGGAACAGGACGGGGAACAGGGGTGACTCATCTCAGCGTCCTGGCGGCCAATTATATGGCCAGTGCCCTGCAGCGCAGGACTGCGGTGATTGAGTGGAATGACCATGGCGCATGGAAAACCATAAAGGATATATGCCAGGCCGGTTCCGCAAAGCAGGCGGATTCTGCGGACTACAAATACAAAATCTTCGGGGTTACATATTATATGCAGGGGGCCCCCCGCGTGCTGGCGTCCTGTCTGGATGGAACATATGACGAAGTTATAATTGATTTTGGAGAGCTGAGGCCATCCATCAGGGCGGAATGGCTCAGATGCGAAGTGAAGATTGTCATGGCTGCACTGAGCGAATGGAAGCTGGAGGCATTTTTGGAGCTTTTATCAGAGGAGGAAGGACGCAGAACAGGGTGGATATATACGGCTGCCTTTGGCAGTGAGGACACCAGAAAACAGATAGAGAGGCAGTTTGGGATTTCTCTGGCCAGGGTTCCTCTTTCAGTAGATGCGTTTTCAGTGGATTATGAGACCATGCGGTGGTTTGAGGGGATTTTGTGAAGAAAAAAGAGACAGAAGGAAACGGCGCACAAAAGTATGTCACGAAAACAACTCCTTGGTGCTGCCGTCCGGCTGTCTTGCGGTAATAGGGGAGGGCTTATCAGCATGATAAGAAATGTCGAGTATGGAGACCGGAAGAAACATCAGAGAATCTATCTGGACGGATTGAAGAGATACAAGAACAAAGGGGTTCGGATTACCATTGACGGAGTCGAGTGCCCGGAAAAAGAATGGGAGAAGATATTCGAGATGGGAGAAGACGGGGGCTTTTACATGGGAGACTATGTTGGCGCCGAGCAGGGCTGTCTGAAGGAAATCAGATTTGACAAAGTGTATCTCAGCGACCCTCCCAAAGAGAAAAAAGATGAGGATTCATGAGCAGATAATAAAAACAGATAACAACAGCAAATAACAGAGCAGATAACAAAAGCCCGGATTATGCGCTGCCATGAGTACCGTCTCAGCCTGTGCAGCCAAAGCAGGCGGCGCATACCGGGCTTTTGTTCCTGTTTCCTCCATAATGACTGTAAATTGTAAGCAATTAATTGGTACATGCACTCTATTTTGTGGTAGAATAAAAACAATCATTAGGAAACTGGAGGACAGGATGAGCAGAAGAAGAAAAGGTCATGGCTGCGGAATCACGGTACTGGTTCTGCTGTTCATATTTATCCTGGCAGGCGGTGGTCTGGGAGTGCTTTTTGCCAAGAAATACATGCCCAGCAATGAGCTGGCGGATAAGAGCAGGATATTTGGTATTAAGGACGGCCAGGTGGCCCTTATTTTGGATAACCAGGTGCAGGAGGAGAAGGGAATCTACGAGGGCGGCCAGGTGTACCTGCCCGTGGACTGGGTAAATGAACATCTGAACCAGCGCTTTTACTGGGATGAGGGAGAAAAACTGCTGGTGTATGCACTGCCTGACTCCATTGTGTATGCGGATGAAAGTGCCCAGGGAGAGAAGGGACCTCTCTTTAAGGTCACACAGGATGGAATGTACCTGTCCCTTGGGGTTGTGGTGAATTATACAGATATCCGCACTCAGGCCTTTGCCACAAGCCAGATCAAGCGGGTGTTTATCGACACCTCCTGGCAGCCCTATGACACGGCAGTGCTGAAAAAAACAGGACAGGTCAGGGTCAGGGGCGGTGTAAAGAGCCAGATTATCACAGAGGCGGCGGCAGGAGAGACTGTGGATGTACTGGAGACCATGGAAAAGTGGTCCAGGGTAAGAACGTCGGACGGTTATATCGGATATGTGGAAAACCGGAAGCTGGAGGCAGGAGAGCAGGTTGCGCCTGTCAGCACCTTTGAGGCGCCTGTGTATACCAGCATTTCCATGGACGGGAAAGTAAGGCTGGGATTTCATCAGGTCACACGGCCGGAGGGAAATAATACTCTTGAGAGCTATGTATCCAATGCCAGGGGGATGAATGTGATTGTGCCCACCTGGTTCAATGTGGTGTCCGGCGACGGCACCTATACATCACTGGCCAGCAGGGATTACGTGGATAAGGCCCATGATATGGGACTGAAGGTGTGGGCCATGGTGGAGAATGTGAGTACGGAGGAAAGCGTCAAAAATCTAAACACTAAGACTCTGATGTCCTCTACCAGTACCAGGAAAAAGCTCATTGAAAAACTGATGAATGAGGCGGATACCTATGGCTTTGACGGCTTCAACCTGGATTTTGAGAGCCTGAAGGCAGAGGCGGGGCCCCATTATGTGCAGTTCATAAGGGAAATGTCGGTTGCCTGCCGCAATAAGGGACTTGTGCTGTCTGTGGACAACTATGTACCATCCTCCTATACTGCGTTTTATAACAGGAGGGAACAGGGAATTGTGGCTGACTATGTGATTGTTATGGGATATGATGAACACTATGCAGGAGGAGAAGCCGGTTCCGTATCATCCATTCCCTATGTGAGGGAAGGAATTGAGAATACTCTGAAGGAGGTCCCCAAGGAAAAGGTCATCAATGCGATCCCCTTCTATACCAGAGTATGGACCGTGAATGAGGGAAAGACCTCTTCAAAGGCATATGGCATATCGGATGCCAGGCAGTGGGTGGAGGAGAACCAGGTGGAGCTTAGCTGGGATAAGCTTTTGGGGCAGTATTACGGTGAGACTGTTAGCGGAAGCGGACAGCAGTATATATGGATGGAAGAGGAAGATTCCATGAAGCTTAAGATTGACCTGATTAAGGAGTTTGACCTGGCAGGAGTTGCCTGCTGGAAGCTGGGATTTGAACCAGCGGACATCTGGGATATTGTGTCAGAGGTTAAATAAACGAAATGGGTGACGCCGGAGGAAGGAAATGACAGGAAGAACAAGGATAACGGGAATTATGACAGCTGTCTTCATGGCTGGAGTCATGGCAGGGTGCAGCGTACAGACTGGAAACCAGGCGGCACCCACCGCCGAAAAACAGCAGACAAAGGAAACGGTTCAGGAAACAGAGCTGCAAAAGTCCACACACCCTGAGCCTTCGCAGATACAGCCTTTTCCCGATGTTGAAAAGGAGACAAAGGCAGAGCCGCTGATTGGAGGAAAACGCATTATCCTTATGACAGATATACATTATCTGGCAGAATCCCTGACAGACCAGGGGGATATGTTTCAGGCCATGGTAGAGCACGGCGACGGAAAACTGACCAATTACGTATGGGAGATAACGGATGCCGCACTGGAGGAAATTAAACTTCTGAGCCCGGATGTCCTGATTATCAGCGGAGATTTAAGCCTTCAGGGAGAAAAGAAGAGCCATGAAGAACTGGCGAAAAAGCTGGACGAGGTGGAGAAAGCCGGTATCACGGTTTTGGTCATACCGGGCAACCATGACATTAACAATCCAAGCGCCTCCGTGTATTCCGGGGGAGACCGGTACCCGGCAGAACCTACCACTCCGGAGGATTTTGAGCGTATTTATAAGGAATTCGGATACTCAGAGGCCAGCAGCAGGGATGCCAATTCCCTCAGCTACACCTATGACCTGGGACCGTCCATGCGGCTGCTCATGCTGGATACCTGCCAGTATGAACCCCGCAATAAGGTTGGGGGGATGATAAAGACAGAAACCTATGAGTGGATAAGGGAGCAGCTTGAGCAGGCTGCCCGGGACAGCGTGATTCTTCTACCGGTGGCCCATCACAACCTGCTGGAGGAGAGCAAGGTATATGCGGATGACTGTACCATCGAGCACAGTGAGGAGCTTATACAGATGCTGGAAGGGGAGAATATCCCGCTGTTCCTCAGCGGGCACCTGCATGTGCAGCACTTTATGAGGAATAACGATATCGGTATCTATGAGGTGGTCACCAGCTCCCTGTCCACGCCTCCCTGTCAGTACGGTGTGCTGGATTACATGGAGGATGAGACATTTTATTACTATACACGCAAGGTAAATATGGAGAAATGGGCCAGGAAAAACAAGAGCACGGATGAGAACCTGCTGAACTTCGACACATACAGTCCGCCTGTTTTAAAACAGATATTCTATAATCAGGCATATGATGCCATGAAGAATTCTGCGGAGGAGGAGACGGGCAGCATATTTGTGAAGCTGACAGAATCGGAGAAGCAGCAGATGGCAAAGGTGTATGGGGATATCAATGCCGCGTGCTATGGCGGCAGGGCGTATGAGGTGGTGAAGGAGGCTGTGAAGCAGCCCGGATACTCCATGTGGAAGGAGTACTGCTATCCCAGCATTCTGTATGAATACCTGGAATATATCATAGAAGACGCGGTACAGGATTATAACGTTCTGAGTATAGAGTAAAAACAGGTTCATTTTCATCAGGCGGGTGAATATACTGGAATAAAGGTTATCAGGGAGCGCCCATTGATGAAGCATTCAGCATGGCAGACAGTGATGGGGATTCTACTGCTTTGTATCGTGGCACTGATATCATGGCAGGCAGGAACACTGGTGGCTGTCCATAATCAGGCAGCGGAGGCAGACAAGGCAAGGCCGGTGGTGGTCATAGACGCCGGACACGGAGGCAGCGATCCGGGTAAGGTAGGGATAAATGGTCAGCTGGAAAAGGATATTAACCTGAAGATATCAGAGCAGCTGAAAGCATATCTTGAGGCCTCCGACGTAGAGGTGATCCTTACCAGGGACTCGGACCAGGGACTTTACAGCTCTGGGGACAGTCATAAAAAGATGGCGGACATGAGAAAACGGTGCGAAATCATAAATGAGGCGGCACCTGATTTGGTGGTCAGCATTCACCAGAACAGTTACCATGAGGAATATGTATCCGGAGGCCAGGTCTTTTACTATAAGACATCGGAGAAGGGAAAGTTTCTGGCGGAAATTTTGCAGAAGCGCTTTGACTATGTGCTGGGCGAGGCCAACAAGAGGATGGCCAAGGCCAATGACAACTATTATCTCCTGCTTCATGTGAAGGAGCCTATTGTCATAGTGGAATGCGGATTCCTGAGTAATGGAAAGGAAGCCAAGCGCCTGGAGGATGAGGAATATCAGGACAGGATGGCCTGGACCATACATATGGGAATCATGGAGTACCTTAATACGGTAAAACAGAAACATTAAAGGCCGGTGATTCGGCCTGGCAATCAGAAAAACAGATTTAAAAATGGGAAGGCTGCCCGCGTGAGGGCGCCTTCCCATTGCTTTATATAAGCTTTGAATCTGAAAGAAACAAAAGGCCGGAGAACTGGCAGCGCAGTCTCCGGCGTGTAATAAAAAAGCGCGAGACGGGATTCGAACCCGCGGCCCCCACCTTGGCAAGGTGGTGCTCCACCCCTGAGCCACTCGCGCATAAAAGTATGATATTACTTTGACGTGGTATAGTCTATCATATTTTCTCTGATAAATCAAGAGGTTTTTTGCCTGTTGGTTTAAAATAGTTTGACTGAAGTTTGACTGAAGTTTGACTGAAAGACCATCCGCAAAAGCATACCGTACAATTTCCGCTTTTTCGGATGGCTTCCAGGCATAAGTATTTACTTTTGGGGTGTTTCGATTCTGCTGCAGGTGGCGCCTTCTATGAAGGAGGCTTCAATGATTTTGGATACAGGCTCTTCCGGCGGATTGACCACCAGCTCAAATAATTCGAGGGATATATCCCGCAGGTTCTGCTGCACAGTGGTTATCTGAGGCTGATGGAGATTGCTGATTACATTATCAAATCCTACAATGGACATGTCTGCGGGGATTTTTAACCCCAGGGAATATGCTGCGTTCAAGGCCCCTAAGGCAATGATGTCATTACAGCAGATGATTGCCGTAGGGGCGGCCGGAAGGGAGAGGAAATAATTAAGAGCCTGGCTTCCGGCCTGAAGGGTCAGTTGAAGGTTTCTGTCATAAATATATTCCTGGATAATGGGGAGTCCTTTTCCTGCCATTGTTTCTATGTAGCCATTCTGTCTGGAAATAACAGAATCCATGGGTGTTTTACAGCCGACAAAGGCAATTTTTCTGTGCCCGAGATTGTAAAGGTAGTCCACAATTGGCTGCATCATCTGCCTGTTGTTGGAACGTACGCTTGAGAATTTGCCATGCGTCTTACGGTCCAGAAATGCAATTGGAATGTGGATCCTGCAGGCTTCAAAAATATCGGAATCAACGCCTTCTGTCAGAATGATACCGGCACATCGGTTAGCCAGGCAGAAGTAAAGATATTTCTTTTCAAGTTCCGGGTTGCTTCCTGTATCACAAATAAGAAGCATATAGTTGTGTTCCAGACATATCTGGTTCAGTTCTTTAATCAGACTGATGAAAAAGGGGTTCTCCATGTCATATATAAACACGGCAATGGTATTGCTTGTCTTGGAAAAGATTTTCTTGACAGGCTGGTTCGGGATATAGTTATATTCCTCAATTACTTTTTGCACTTTCTTTCTGACCTTTTCAGATGTCATTTCTGGATTATTGATGACGCGGGATACAGTTGCGGTAGAGACTCCCGCCAGTTTGGCAATATCCCTGATTCCGATGTATCCGTTATTTTCCGGACGGCTTTCCTTGTTCATACGATTTCTCCTCCTGGTCCTGAAGGGGTGAAACTTGTTTCATAAAAAGAAAAAATAAGCTTCATCCGACCATATCATATTATAGTTTAAATAAAATTAATTGTAAACACGAAAAAATGTAACAGTTTTACTTAACACATCAAACTGGTGTAATTGGCAAGATGAAGATACAAGGAATAATCGCTAAAAAAGAGGGAAAAATAATGATTTAATATGAAAAATGCACAAATGTATTATTGACAACAAGACCATAAAGTGCTATATTGTAAATGTAACAAGTTACATACACGAAGTGAATGTGAGGGGCGGAACATGAATAAAAGAACGGAAAGGTTGAGAGAACGGTTATTTGCTGCAGACCCGCGTATTTGTCCGGAGCGGTGCGTCTATTTTACTGAGTCTATGAAGGAGACAGAGGGAAAACCAATTGCGCTGAGGCGGTCCCAGGCATTTTATGATGTGCTGAGCCGCATGACGGTTTATGTGAATGCAGACGAGCTGATTGTGGGAAACCAGGCGCAGTGGCCTAAAGCATCCCCGATATATCCGGAGTATTCCACGGACTGGCTGGAAGCGGAATTAAACGGCTCGCCTTTTTCCCCGGATAAAAGACCAGGCGATAGGTTTTACTACACACAGGAAGACAAAGACAAAATATTGGAATGTGTGGAATACTGGAAGGGGAAGTCCTTATATGAAAATCTGAGAAAGACCCTTCCTGATAAAATCAACCAGGCCTGGGACGCCAATGTGATTGACGATACATGGGTGTCCGCTGCCGGTTTGGGCAATGTAATTGTTGATTACAAAGGTGTGGTAGATAAAGGCTTATCCGATGTCATGAGACGGATAGAGAATAAGCTTAAGAGGCTGGACCCCAGAGAGCCGGGCAATACAAGAAAAAGATGGTTTCTTGAGGCCGCCCTTCAGGGCAATCAGGCCGTGGTGATGTTTTCGGGCCGTATTGCTGACCGCTGCAAAGAGCAGGCGGAGCAGGAAAAGGATGAAACACGCAGGAGGGAACTTCTCAAGCTGGAGGGCATATGCAGGAATGTTCCGTTGAATCCGGCCAGAACCTTCCACGAGGCGGTTCAGTCCATCTACATGATTCTGCTGGCGGTCCATCTGGAATCCAATGGGCATGCCATTTCACTGGGGCGTTTTGACCAGTATGTGTATCCTTACTATAAGAAGGATTTGGAGGAAGGCAGAATCACCAGAGAAGAGGCTCTGGAGATAGTCGAATGCTTCTTCATCAAATGCAATGAACTTAATAAGCTCAGGAGCTGGCCGGATACAGAGTTTTTCCTGGGGTACCAGATGTTCATTAATCTTGCCATTGCGGGCCAGACAGTGGACGGAAAGGATGCAACAAATGAAGTTTCCCATCTGTGTGTGGAAGCATGTGAAAATGTAAGGCTGTTTACACCGTCCGTATCCATTAAATGGTTCGAGGGAACCAGTGATGCATTCATGATGAAGGCGTTAAAGGCAGCACAGAGGCATCAGGGCGGCCAGCCGGCATTTTATAATGATAAGGCATTTATCAGGACGCTTGAGAATATGGGGATTGCTGAGGAAGACCGGGTGAACTGGGTGCCGGACGGATGTATCGAGGCATCGATTCCCGGGAAATGGGATTTTGCGGCCAAAGGTCCATGGCTGAATGTGGAGAAGGTGCTGGAGATCACACTGCACGACGGCACGGACCCTAAGACCGGATACCACTTTGTGGATTTGGAAAAACGTGCGGAGGACTGCGGCAGTGTAAGGGAACTGATGGAACTGTATAAGCAGACCCTGGATTATTTTATGGGTCTGCAGGTTGAAACAGAGCATATCAATGATGAAATCCATATACAGCAGGACATTAACGCATTCCGATCATCCCTGGTATATGACTGTATAGAGAGAGCGATGGACCTTGTGGAGGGCGGTTCCGTATACTCGGCGGACGGCGGGCCTACGGCAGGTACTATCAGTGCAGGGGATTCCCTGGCAGCATTAGACGAGATTGTATTTAATCAGAAGCTTCTGACCATGGAACAGGTACTTCATGCCATGAGCACCAATTATGAGGATATGGAGACAGTGCCTGCCGGGCCGGAAATCAGGGCGATACTGTTAAACAAGGCACCCAAATTTGGAAACGATGATGAGAGAGCTGATAAGTGGGTAGTTGAACTGGAGGACTACATTGGTTCCAGCTACAGGTATAAATACAGAAGTTCGAAGTATGGAAAAGGGCCGGTGCCATGCTGTTACTCCTACAGCCAGAGTCCTGTGACGGGTAACATTGCTTTCGGAAAGAGCATTGGAGCCACACCGGACGGACGTAAGGACGGACAGCCGGTAAATAATGGAATCTCCCCTGCCAATGGTTCGGAGAAAAAAGGCGCCACGGCTGCTTGCAATTCAGTCATGAAACTGCCCAGCATATGGTTCCAGAAGGGCGCCATATTCAATATGCGTCTGTCCAAAGGAGCGCTGGATACGGATGAGAATAAAGAGAAGGTAATTGCCATGATTAAGGTGTTGTTTGAAAACTACGGGCAGCAGATTCAGTTTAATGTGGTGGATAACAAGGTGTTTAAGAAGGCGATGGAGCATCCGGATGAATATAAGGATTTGATGGTCAGGGTTTCTGGCTACAGTGCATTGTTTACGTCACTGTCCCCGGAGTGCCAGATGGATGTGATAAGCAGGGCTGAGCTGGAATTATAGATTAAGTACCGCAATGCGGTGAGTGAAACGGCGGATGATGAATAGGGGGAATCACAAACATGGGGGTTTGCAATGTATTTAATATAGAACGGTATGCAACAGAGGACGGCCGCGGTATCCGCACCGTAGTATTTTTAAAGGGCTGTTCCCTCCGCTGCAGATGGTGTGCAAACCCCGAATCCCAGAGAGCTGGGACAGAGGTTCTGGTGAAGACAAATGTTTGTATCAGCTGCGCAAGATGCAGTGTTTTGTGTCCGGAAAAAGCCATAAGTTACAAGGAAGGCTACGGATATATTACAGACCAGAGTAAGTGCAGGCAATGCGGTGTATGCATCAGGGAGTGCTATGCGGACGCCAGGGAGATAATGGGCAGAAAATACAACGAGGATGAGCTTCTTGCTGAGATACTGAAGGACCGGCAATATTATGGAATGTCCGGCGGCGGCGTTACATTCAGCGGAGGAGAGCCATTATATTACAGTGAAATTATTGGGGCTATTGGAGAGCAGATGCACCGGAGAGGTTATAATACCCTGGTTGAAACATGCGGGCATGTCCCCCAAAAGGCATTGGAAGACATAAACGGGCGTGTTGATTATATATATTATGACTTCAAACAGATTGATTCTGAGAAGCATAAGGAGCTGACAGGCGTGGACAATACCCTGATACTCAGCAATCTGGAATGGCTGTGCGGTCATTACAGCGGGGAACTGTCAGTCAGATATCCCTATATTCCGGGCTGCAATGATGATGAGGCGTCCGTCAATGGTTTTTTTAGGTACATTAAGAGTTTAAATCATATATCCGAGATTGTATTTCTTCCTTATCACAGGCTGGGGCTGCCCAAATATCAGGGGTTGGGACGGGCGTATGAGATGGGGAATATGCCGTCCCTTAAGAAGGCGGACTTATCATTCCTTGTACAGCGGGCGGAAGGGTTTGGTCTGGAGATAAAAATTCAATAGGAGAGGGGCAGGGGTGTTGATGAAGCGGAATATGGTAGCGTTTGACTGCGGTAATTCGTCATGCAGGGTTATTCTGGGAGTGTATGACGGGGAACAGATAACCACAGAAGTCATTTCCCGGATACCAAATTATATGGTCAGGGTTCATCAGTATTTTTATTGGGATATACTGATGATTTACCAAAAATTATTAGAGGGGTTAAAAGAGGCGGTAAAGCGGGCCGGAACCATCCACTCAATCGGTATCTGTACATGGGGAGTGGATTTTGCACTGTTTGACAAACAGGGGCTTATGATTCAGAATCCATTGTCATACAGGAACGGCATAGGGGCAGAGGTTCTGGAACAGATGTCTGAGGAGCAGAGGACATATCTGTTCGGGCAGACGGGAATCCTGTGCGATAAGATTAATTCGGTCAATATGATAAAGGGAATGATGGAGAAAATGCAGTCCATTGTTTTCTGCGGCCATAAGCTTCTCATGATTCCGGATATCTTAAACTATCTCTTTACTGGCTGTATGGTGAATGAGCCCAGCGAATTGTCCACGACCCAGCTGATGGATGCCAGAAAAAGGGAGCTCAGTGAAGAAGTATTGAGGACGATGGAAATACCCTCCGATCTGTTTGCCGCCATTGGGAAACACGGTACGGCCATTGGCATGCTTCATTCTAATGTAAAGGAAATTCTGGGCATATCGTATGATGTACCGGTAATTTGCGTGCCGTCCCATGATACAGCTGCCGCTGTCCTGGCGATTCCGGCAGAGGAGGATGAATTTCTGTTTGTCAGCACAGGGACCTGGGCGCTTATCGGCATGGAGTTAGAGGAGCCAATCGTGAATGAAGAAGTGAGAAAGAGATGCCTGACCAACGAAATAGGGGCATTTAATAAAATCACCCTGCTGCGTAACAGTGCTGGTATGTTTATCATCCAACGCATTAAGGAGGAATATGAAGGGGAACATGGGAACATTGGCTGGGAAGAGCTTAACAGCCTTGGTGACCGCCATGAGGGGATAGTACCGCTGTTCCCTGTGAACGATACCAGTTTTTTTAATCCTGTACATATGTCTGACGAGATTTGGAATTATTTTGTTAAGACCGGTCAGGCTTCCGGAGAAAAAGACTGGGGTACAATCATATGCGGTTTTCAAAACTCCATGGCGCTGAGCTTTGCCTCGGTGATACAAGACCTGGAGGAAATCAGCGGAAAGAAAAAGGACACTGTCTATATGGTAGGCGGAGGCTCACGGAATGCAAGGTTATGTCAGATGACGGCGGATGCAGCGGGTAAAAGGGTAGTGACAGGGGGGAAAGAGAGTACGTCCCTGGGAAACCTGGGAGCCCAGCTCAAGTATTTTGAACCTGATCTGACAGTGAGGGAAATCAGGAGCCTTTTGGGAAAGGGCATTGAGAGTACAACTTATTGCCGCGGGAAAGATTCCGGTGAAGCGTTGAAACGGTATCAAAAACTAGAAGGGTAAGGGGGCCTGTCCATGGACGGATGTATATTAAGGATGTGCGGGATTAACAAAAGCTTTTTTGGTGTTCCTGTACTGAAGAATGCGCAGCTTGAGGTGCTTCCAGGGGAGGTTCACGTTCTTTTGGGGGAAAATGGAGCGGGCAAATCCACATTAATTAAAATTCTATCCGGAGCATACGGACGGGAAGGCGGGGACATTTGGCTGGATGGCAGGGAGCTGGCGCCTATGACGCCGAAGGAGGCTTTGGATGCAGGTATCAGCGTGATTTACCAGGAATTTAACCTCGTGCCGGATTTGCCTGTATATGAAAATATATTCATTGGTAAGGAATACGGACAGGGGGTTCTTGTGGACCACAAGCGGGCCATAAAAGAGGCGGAGGGATATATGAGGCGGGTTGGCCTGGAGGTAAGCCCAAGGACTCTGGTCCGTGAGCTGAGTGTGGCCCAGAAACAGCTGGTGGAGATAGCCAAGGCCATATCCAATCACGTAAAGATCCTGGTTCTGGACGAGCCCACAGCGGCCATTACGGATAAAGAGACAAACATGCTTTTTGGAATTATCCGGGAACTTCAGAAGGAAAAGATCGGAATCATATACATTTCCCACCGCATGAGCGAGCTGTTCGAGATTGGAGACAGGTGCACGGTTATGCGTGACGGGGAGTATATAGGAACCGTAAGACTGTCCGAATCCTCAGAGGACGAGCTGACAAAGATGATGGTGGGGCGCACGGTCAGCTTTGAAAAGATTGCCAATGAAGCGGTTGACATGAACCAGGTTGTGTTAAAGGTTGAAAATCTGAGATATAAGGACTTTTTAAAGGATATATCATTTGAGCTGCACAAAGGCGAGATACTGGGATTTGCCGGCTTAGTGGGTGCGGGCAGGACAGAAGCGGCGAAGTGTATGATAGGCGCTTACAGGAAAAATGGAGGTACTGTCACCTATAAGGGTGAAACATTGTCCAACAACCTGTCCAGAAATATTGAGAAGGGAATCGTCTATCTGAGCGAGGACAGGAAGGATGAGGGGCTGGTGCTTATGCACTCCGTCATGGATAACATTGCACTGCCCAATTTAAAGCGGCTGGCCAAACCGTTCATCCGCAAAAAGGAGATGGCGGATCGCGCAAAGGATTACATCAAGAGCCTGCGGATTAAGACCCATACACATCTCACGGAAGCCAGGAACCTGTCCGGAGGGAACCAGCAGAAGGTGGTTATCGCAAAGTGGCTGTATTCCAATGCAGATGTATATATATTTGATGAACCCACAAGAGGAATTGACGTGGGGGCACGCGACGAAATATACAATATTATGTATGACCTGGTCAATCAGGGGGCCTCTATTATTATGATATCCTCTGACCTTGTGGAAGTGCTTAAGATGTGCGACCGGGTTGCGGTTATGCGGGAAGGCGTCCTGGAGGCCATACTGGACAATGACCCGGATTTGACGCAGGAAACCATATTAAAATATGCGATGCAGGGAGGAATATAGGTATGGAGAGCTACAAAGATGGTGTTAAGGCAAAGCTGCCGGCCTTGACTTTATATATTGGACTGGTTGTTATTTTTATTGTATTTGCAGTAATCTGCAGCATGATGGGAAAGAATTTTCTGACCCTTAACAATATGTTCAATATTATTACCCAGGCCAGCATTATTTCCATAATTGCAATCGGCGCCTCTCTGGTCATTGTCACAGGCGGAATTGATTTAAGCGTTGGATCTATCGTGGGATTTGTGGGTATATTTGGGGGACTGATTTTGAAGGCAGGCATGCCCTTAATTGCCATGGGAATTTTGTGTATAGCGGCAGGAGCCGCCTTTGGTCTGGTCAATGGCTGCCTGGTCAGTTACGGAAAGGTGCCGCCTTTCATCGTGACGCTGGGAGCCATGCAGATTGCCAGGGGATTGGCGCTTCTGATTAACGGAGGACAGCCCATATCCAGTTTTCCTAAGGGACTGGGAAGTCTGATGGCTTCAAAGGTGCTTGGGACTGTTCCGGTATCTGTCATATATGTGTTTGTGTTCTACGCAGTCATTATTTTTGTCATGGCATATACAAAGTTTGGAAGACATGTCTATTCCGCAGGCGGCAATATCTGCGCCGCCAGGCTTTCAGGGATCAATGTAAACAGAACCGTGCTTATGGTATATGTTTTAAGCGGCATATTTGCTGCCATTGGAGGCATCATGCTATTGTCACGTCTTACATATGCAGACCCAAATGCCGGCTCTGGTTATGAAATGAACGCCATAGCTTCCGCGGTCATCGGAGGAATTTCTTTATCAGGCGGAAAAGGGAAGATTGGAAATACATTGGTGGGAGCCATCATTCTCAGCACCCTGACCTGCGGGCTCCAGATTATGAATGTTGCCACCTATTACCAGACCATTGTCACGGGCATCGTCATTATAGCCGCGGTGTTTGCGGATAAGAAGAAAGAACGCCAAAGCGAGTAGGAGAGCTAAATACATTAAGTATTTGCAAATAAAAGGAGGAAATTGATTATGAAGCGAAACATGACGGCAACAGTGATGGCATTGGCAATGAGCACGGTTATGACGGCAGCGGTGCTAAGCGGATGCGGCGGCACTCCGAAGGAGACTGCGCCGGAGACAGCCAAGGAACAAAAGACGGAGGTCCGGACCGCGGATACTACTGGGGAAAGCGGAAGGGACGAAGAAAGCAGCGCCGAAGCAGCATCAGGCAGCTATGAGGATAAGACGATTGGATTTGTGGGGATGACTTTAAACAACGAATATCATATTACCCTGGCCAACGGCGCCAAAGTGGAAGCAGAGGCAAAGGGCGTCAGGATTGAGGTCCAGGCCGGAGATCAGCATGCCAGCGCTGATGCGCAGCTTGGCATTATTGAAAATATGATTGCCAACAAGGTGGACGGAATCCTGCTGGTTCCCAGCTCTTCTGATGGTTTGGAATCCGCTCTTACAAAATGTAAGGAAGCAGGCATCCCTATCATCAATCTGGATACAAAGCTGACCGATGAGAGCCTTGCCAATGTGGGCCTGGATATCCCGTTTTATGGAACCAATAACTACGAAGGCGCCAAACTGGCAGGTGAATATGTGGCGAAAAACTTTGAGAAGGGAACAAAGACAGCCATACTTAAGGGGATTGAAGGACAGACCAATGCAGCGGACCGTTACAATGGATTTATAGAAGGAGCCGGGGATACGGTAACCGTTGTGGCTGAACAGACAGCAAACTGGGAAGTGGACCAGGGATATACAGCTGCCCAGAATATCATAAGCGCTAATCCGGATGTTGAACTTTTCTTCTGCTGCAACGACAATATGGGTATCGGAGCATTAAGAGCCATCAAGGAAGCTAATATGCAGGAGCAGATTCAGATTATCGGATTTGATGCTGTCAGCGAAGCGTTGAACCTGGTGGAAAACGGGGAATTCCTGGCAACCGTGGCACAGTATCCGGCTGAAATGGGAAAACTGGGTGTAGATAATATGCTTAAAATATTTGATGGCGGCGAAGCAGAATCCTATATTGACACCGGAACGGAAGTTATCACAAAGGACAATGTAGGTGAGTTTAAGGATTACTTAAAAACCTTTGAGTAGGAGCAGGGTTGGAGTCTTGCAAAGGATTTTTCATATGGGATCCGAACATACTCCAGGCCATAATAAAATCAGCGCTGCCGGCAGCAGCGGAATGAGAGGCAGAAATGGACTTTAAAAAATGTATTGTAGAGAGCGGGAAAAAGCTGGAGAATTCAGGCCTTACTGTTGAGACATGGGGAAATATCAGTATCCGCGATCCTGAGACCGGGCTGGTATACCTGACGCCCAGCGCCATGAAATACAGCACCATTGTAGAAGACGATGTAGTGGTCTGCAGGCTGGACGGAACAATCGTGGAAGGGCACAGGAAACCGACCATTGAGACAGGGCTGCACCTGGCTGTCTACAGAAACAGAGAAGAGGTAAACGCAGTCATCCATACCCATCCCATGTATTCCATGGTATACGCCACTCAGGGTAAGGACATTCCTCTGATAATAGATGAGGCAGCCCAGGCCATGGGAGACACCTGCAAATGTACACAGTATGCACTGCCCGGTTCTGAAAAACTGGCGGCTGAGTGTGAAAAGGCATTGGGAAAGGAAGCAAATTCCTGTCTTCTGCATTCCCATGGAGCTGTCTGCGTGGGCGAGAGTATGGACGCAGCGTTTAAAGTGGCAACCGTCCTGGAGGCAACAGCCAGAATTCTTTACATGATTGAAGCCACAGGCGGAAAACCGGCAGGGATATCCCCTGAAAATGTAGCGGCGATGAAGGACTTTGCCAAAAATCATTATGGACAGGGTAAATAGCGGATTATTAAGATAGAATGGGAACATAAGAGAATAAGAAACATAAAAGAATAAGAATCATAAAAGGCAGCAGTGCATTTCTCTGCTGTCTTTTACTGTGTTATGAACATCGGGTAAACAAAAAAAGCCTCTCCAAGGCTTTTGGCATTTACAGAGCAGGTGATGGGAATCGAACCCACGTATCTAGCTTGGAAGGCTAGTGTTCTACCATTGAACTACACCTGCGTGACGACCGTTCTGTCACACGGTCAGTGCCCAAAGTCGGAATCGAACCAACGACACGAGGATTTTCAGTCCTCTGCTCTACCAACTGAGCTATCTGGGCATTTGCCTATCTGAAACAAGCAGGAATCATCAGCCGCTATCCTTACAAGCTCTGCTCCATCAGCGACATCAACAATTTTACAAGATTTCTCCGACATTGTCAAGATGATTTTTGCGTAAAATAAACATAATTCGTTCCTGCGTATTTGGGGGAAACAAAAAGACATGGCAGACCGGCCATGTCTCTGAGAATATTTTGCTACACATACGCCTTACGCCCGCTGGCATCCGCAATGCCTTCCTCTTCCCGGTATTTGGCAACGGTCCGGCGGGAGATGGATATGCCGCGTTCTGCCAGCTTTTCACCCAGGAGGCGGTCGCTGTAAGGCTTCTTTTTGTTTTCTTCCTCTATGATTTCCCGGAGCACCCGTTTGATATCCGCGGCAGTCACGGATTGGGCGCCGTTTTCATTGCCGCTGCTTTCCTGGACAGCCACGCTGCGCGAGAAGAAGTAGTTCATAGGGTATACGCCCCAGGAACACTGAAGGTATTTCTTGCTGACAGCTCTGCTGACAGTGGATTCATGGATGTCCAGTTCCTGGGCGATATCTGCCAGCCTTAATGGACTCAGATGGGCAGGCCCAAAGGTAAAGAATTCCTCCTGGTGTTCCAGGATGGCCCGGGATACCTGCATAAGTGTCTTTCCGCGCTGGGTCACACACTGCTTCACCCACTCGGCCTGCCGGATTTTATTGCCCAGATACTCCTTCAGTTCGGAGGACTCCGGATTCTGGTTCATCTGGCGGTAGTAGCTGTTAAGCTCAATGGTGGGATACATGGATTCGTTCAGCAGTATGTCAAAATGGTCCTTGAATTTTACAATGGTCACATCCGGTATAATATAGCGGAGCTGGTCCCTGCTGCTGAAGGATACGCCCGGCTTTGGATTCAGGGATTTAATAATCTGACAGTAACCGGCGGTTTCAGCGGGAGAGAGGCGCAGCTTCCTGGCAATGGCCGGAATCTGGTTCCTGGCAACCATTTCCAGGCAGTTGTCAATGATGGATTCCAGTACCGGGGTCAGCATATTCCTGCGTTCCAGCTGCAGCTTCAGGCATTCCTCCAGTGAACGCGCGCAGACGCCGGAGGGGTCCAGAGCCTGGAGGTCGGACAGAAGATCTTCCACAAGCTCGGTATCGGTCCCAAAGTAGGAGGCAATGGTCTCTATGCTCTCTTCCAGATAGCCCTTGTTGTCGAGACATTCCAGCATGAACTTAATGATTTCCGTTTCCTGGTCCGTGAAGTTTTCCGTGATGAGCTGGGACCACAGATAGTCCTGAAGGGTCTCTCCGTCGTCCGTGTTTATATTCCAGCTGGATTTAAAGTCGTAGTCATCGTCATTATTCTGGCGCTGGTACAGATAGTAATTCTCCTCATTGAAAGAATTAAGCCATTCCTGCTGTTCGATGGACTCGCGCTGTTCTTGTGCCGTGGGCGGCTCCACAATGTCGATTACCGGGTTTTCCAATGCCAGTTCGTTGATATAGGTATTCAGCTCCTGAGAAGTCATCTGAAGAATCTCAGCTGACTGAATCATCCGCTGTGACAAAGTCTGGGTCTGCTTTACCTGTAATTTTAGGTCCATAACACTTCCTTCTTTCGTGATATCTCATAAGGTGATGATTGCAGCCGGGCAGTATGAGACAAAAAATGTTTCCGGTCCGCCCGGGGAAATTTTAATGAGATAATTATAACACAGATGGCCTTTTGGTACAATGATGCACTTGGACATTTAAAGGGGCTATTTAAAGTCTGTTTAAAGTTAGCAAGAAAGCAGCTGCGTGTAATCAGGAGCCAGGCAGCGCCCGGACAGATGACCATGCAAATCAGCCTTTTAAAACCCGTGGAGGCATGTTATAATATCGCCATGGTCCACCGCAGGGAAATGGACGGAGACGGATGCCAATGTTTTGCAGGGCATTTCCAAGGTATTTTCCAGGATCCTGCGGACGGAAGAATGAATTCAGGAAGGAAAATATTTCATGCTATTTAGTTCCATGATATTTTTATGGCTTTTCCTGCCCTTTGTGCTGGTGGTCAATCTGGTGCTGCCAATCCGGTTAAGCAACCTGTTTCTGCTGGCAATGAGCTTTATTTTCTACGCGTGGGGGGAACAGGAGTATATATGGCTTCTCCTTTTGTCACTGGCAGTGAATTACGCAGGCGCCATGGGGATGGAGGCTGTGCGGGGCAGCGGGCATGACGCGGGGACAGCCGGAGCTGATGCGGGGGCAGACGGGGCCGCTGCCATGTCAGACAGGCAGACCACTTCCGGCGCCTCTAAGCAGACGCTCATTACCCCGGATAAGCTGCTCCTTGTGGCGCTGGTTGCGGTGAACCTGGGGTTTCTGGGGTATTTTAAATACTTCGATTTCCTGACCGGCCTGGTAAATAAGCTGGCGGGAGGCACCGTGATGGAGCCAAAGAACCTGCTGCTGCCGGTGGGCATCTCATTTTACACTTTTCAGATGATCTCTTATGGGGCGGATGTGTACCGTGGGACCATACGGGCCGAGAGAAACCTGCTGAATCTGGGACTTTACATGTCCTTTTTCCCTAAGATGATACAGGGACCTATCGAGCGCTATCAGGGGATGGGGGCATGTATCAGAAACCGTCATGTGACGCCTGAGCTGTTTGCCTGCGGAGCCAGGCGGTTTATCTACGGACTGGGCAAGAAGGTTATACTTGCCAACCAGTTCGGAAGCGTGGTGGACAAGGTTCTGGCCAATCCCATGGACCAGATTAGCGGAGGTTTGGGATGGTACGTGGGAATCCTGTATACACTTCAGATTTATTTTGATTTTTCAGGTTATTCGGATATGGCGGTGGGCCTTGGCAAAATGCTGGGCTTTGAGCTGACAGAGAATTTCAATTATCCGTATCTGGCCAGAACCGTGGGAGAGTTCTGGCGCAGATGGCATATTTCTCTTTCCGGCTGGTTTAAGGACTACCTCTATATTCCTCTGGGCGGAAGCAGGAGGGGGACGCTGATCACCTGCCGCAATCTGATGATCGTGTTTCTTTGTACCGGATTCTGGCATGGCGCCGGCCTGTCCTTCATTGCGTGGGGAATGTATTACGGCTGCCTTCAGGTGGCGGAACGGCTGTTTTTAAAGCGGCGGCTGGATAGGCTGCCTGCCGCTGTCAGCTATATTTATATGTTCTTCGTTACCGTGGTGGGATGGACCATGTTCCGGGCGGATTCGCTTACCAGAGGACTCATGCTGCTTGGGCAGATGTTTCTTCTGCGGCCGGGGATATATGATACGGCCATGTATATGAGCCATAAGACCATAGTCTATATGGTGATTGGAATGGTGCTGTGCGGCCCGTTTCAGGCCCTGGTCCCCTGTTTCAGGAAACATATGCAGGACGGCAGGAACATTTACCTGTCTGAAGGCCTGGGACTTATATTGCTGTTCGCCTACTCGATTGTGATGGCTGTGGGCAGCACCTATAATCCGTTTATTTATTTCCGGTTTTAGAGAGGAGGATGCAGGTGAGACAACGCGCAAAAGCATATATATTTGCAGGCATGTTCCTGGGGATGATGATACTTCCCAGACTCCTGTTCGTACCTCTTAAGGACTATGTGGATACGGAGAATTACGAAAACCGGATTTACCAGGAAAAGCCGGTTCTTAATTTCAGGAATCTCAGGGCGGCGGACCTTAAATCCTATCCGGGTCAGTATGACGCTTACTTTAATGACCATCTGGCCTTTAAGAATCCCATTGTGGCCTTCGGAAAACTGGCGGACATCCACGTGTTTGGGGAGGTTACATCCGATGCCGTGCTTATGGGAAAGGACGGATGGATGTTCTATAAGCTGAAGGGGGAAATGGAGGACAGCATTGCGGACTACCAGGGAACCAATCGCTACAGTGAAGAGGATCTGGAACGGTTTGCCGCGCTGCTTAAGCAGGCCGATGAAAACCTGGCTTCCGGAGGGACGAAGCTGGTTTTCTATATGGTTCCCAACAAGGAGCAGGTGTACAGTGAGTTTATGCCCTCCTCCGTGAAAGTGGTTCAGGAACAGTCCAAGGCGGATTTGCTGTACGCATATCTGAAGGAGAATACGGACTGCGATGTGTACTATCCCCTGGATGAGTTCAGGAAGGCCAAGGATGACTGGTGCCAGATATACAGGAAGTACGATACCCATTGGAATGATATGGGGGCATTTATGGCGTCCCGGATGGTGATACAGGATATAGACGGGGAGCCGTTCGGCCCGGAGTCATACCGCTCTTATGATATTGAAAACAGGGGAACCTTCAGCGGGGACCTTGCAACCATGCTGAATCTTCAAAAGTACTATGACGATGATCCATTCCTCAAGGTGTCAGGCTACAGGGAGAATGTGTCCTTTGAAATGGATTACCAGAATGAACATGAGACCATTACCCACTACTCCTCAGACGCAGAGGGGAAGGCAGAAAAAATCCTTATATGCAGGGATTCCTTCGGGGTACACATGGCTGAGTACTTTGCCAGGAACTACCCGGACGTGACGCTGATGGATTACCGGACAGAGGACTGCGGGGCAGCCGCCCTTGAGCTTCGGCCGGATGCAGTGGTGATTGAGGTGGCGGAACGGTATACGGATTATATGTTTGGACTGCTGGAACGCCTGGGGACCATTGGATACGGGATGGAATTAACCGGTGACTGAAACGGGCGGAATGGAAAAACGGCAGCGAATCTGATTGGGGTCAACCGGATTGTGCTGCCGTTATTTTTATATTTGATATGGAAGATCGAAGCTAAGCTTACCCGGCCAGGAATCCTTTTCCGATGATTTCGCTGGAGTTGGATATCAGCATGAAGGCGGTGGGCTCAATGGCGCGGATATAGTTGCGCAGCTTTAATGCCTGGCTGCGTTTCATGGTGGTCATGATTACCGTCTTTTCATGATGGGTAAACGCTCCCTCTGCATGGTATACCGTGGCGCTGCGGTGCAGCGTGTTGATGATATAGTCGCAGATCGGCTCCGGGTCGTCACAGATAATATTAAAGCATTTGCACAGATTCAGATTCTCAATCACATCGTCAATGACCAGGGATTTGGCCGCCAGGCCGATGGTGGAGAACAGCCCTGTCTCAGGTCCGAAGATGAAAAATGAGGAGGCCGCGGCCGCCACATCCACCAGCATGAGGACGGTTCCTATGTTAAGGCTGGTATATTTCTTAAGTATCATGGCGATGATATCTGTACCGCCGCTGGAAGCGCCCAGATTAAAGAGGATGGCTGTGCCCGCTGCCGGCAGGAAAATGGCGAACAGCAGTTCCAGCAGAGGTTCGGTTGTCAGCGGCCTGCTTAAAGGACAGACACGTTCCAGCAGGGACAGGCTGATGGACATGACCATACTTGCATAAACGGTCTTTATTCCAAACCCCTTACCCAGGAAAATGAACCCTAATACCAGCAGAGAGGTGTTCACAATAAATGTGAAGTCACTGGCGGACCAACGGCTGATTTCACTTACTACCGTGGAAAAGCCTGTAACGCCTCCGAATGCAAAATGATTGGGAAACTTGAAAAAGTAGATTCCAACCACCATAATCCAGATGCTTACTGTAATGATGCCATATTCGGCTGCCGTGCGCCAAAATGGACTTTTTATCTCGCTCATAATCGCTGCTTCCCTTGTATGAACCGAGTAACGGATACGCGGAAAGTTTACCCCCTTTGTGGCCTGAAGGTCACGTATTCATTGTTGTTCCATCCATATAATAGGCTGAAACTACTACAAGTGCAATCACATTTTTTGTTGAAACAGCCACAAGTATATAACTGTAGCCGGGAAAGCCTTGTGAATATAGGAGAATACAGTATTTGGGGTATAGGTGGCGCAAAAACAGCTTGTAACCACTATATATATGGTTTATAATGGTGGGCGTGACATCTGGAAAAGGAATGCACGGATGTCAGGAATTAGAGAAGGAGAGCAAAAGGTCATCATGGCGAAAAGGAAAGTGGATATAGATTTGGACTATAAAGGGCTGGAACAATGCCTGGAAGGAATCGGAAGGGATTTTCAGGGGGAGGGATACGGGCTGGAGCGCCTGTTTGAAAGGTACCGATCCTTTCACAAGCAGGGGATGGAACCTGCGGAGGGCATGGAAGCCCTGATTCGTTCCGCGGCGGAACTGACTTCCAAGGAAGCACCTATGTGGGAATTTGCAGCGGCCAGGCTGCGGTACTGCCGTTTTGCCTGTGAGATGGAGGAACAGCTCAAGGGGCTGGGAATCAGGGGGCTCTATGAAAAGATTTCATATCTGACAGACCAGGGGTTATATGGTGATTATATTTTGAAGCATTACGGCCGGGAGGAGATAGAGGAGGCGGAAGGATTTCTGGATGATGAGAGAAATAAGCTCTTTACCTATGCGGGACTGGATTTGCTCCTTAAGCGGTATGTGATCCAGGACCACAGCCATCATCCGTTAGAGACGCCCCAGGAAATGTATCTGGGCATTGCCCTGCACCTGGCCATGAAGGAAGATAAGGCGTGCAGGATAAAATGGGTGCGCCGGTTTTACGATATGCTCAGCCGGATGCAGGTAACCATGGCCACTCCCACCCTGTCCAATGCCAGGAAGCCGTATCATCAGCTTTCCAGCTGTTTTATTGACACTGTGCCCGACAGTCTGGAAGGAATTTACAGAAGTGTGGACAACTTTGCCCAGGTCAGCAAATTCGGCGGGGGCATGGGCTTGTATTTCGGAAAGGTCAGGGCTGCGGGAAGCAGGATCCGGGGCTTTGAGGGGGCAGCCGGAGGCGTAATCCGCTGGATTAAGCTGGTGAATGATACGGCTGTGGCAGTGGATCAGCTGGGCATGCGCCAGGGCGCTGCGGCGGTTTATCTGGATGCCTGGCACAAGGATCTGCCGGAGTTCCTTCAGCTTCGGACTAATAACGGGGACGACCGCATGAAGGCCCATGACATTTTCCCGGCCGTGTGTTTTCCTGATTTGTTCTGGAGGATGGCTAAGGAGAATCTGGACCAGGACTGGCATCTGATGTGCCCCCACGAGATTCAGACCGTAAAGGGATACTGCCTGGAGGACTGTTACGGGGAGCTGTGGGAGGAACGGTATCTGGACTGTGTGGAGGATGACAGGATATCCAAGCGCACCGTGCTGTTAAAGGATGTGGCGCGCCTGATTATCAAGTCCGCGGTGGAGACAGGCACACCCTTTATCTTTAACCGGGATACGGTAAACAGGGCCAATCCCAACAGCCACCGGGGCATCATATACTGTTCCAACCTGTGCACCGAGATTGCCCAGAACATGTCTCCCATAGAAAGTGTATCGACTCAGGTGCTGGAGGTAAATGGGGAGACCACGGTGGTCCAGACCACACGGCCGGGAGATTTTGTGGTCTGTAACCTGGCCAGCCTCTGCCTGGGGGCCATTGATGTGGATGATCCGGGCGAAGTGGAGCATATTGTTGCCAGTGCCGTGAGGGCTCTGGATAATGTGATTGACCTGAATTTTTATCCGCTGGCCTATGCCGGAATCACCAACCAGAATTACAGGGGAATCGGCCTGGGAGTCAGCGGGTACCACCATATGCTGGCAAAGCACGGCATCCGGTGGGAGAGCGGGGAGCATCTGGCCTTTGCGGACCGGGTGTTTGAGCGGATTCATTACGCGGCTGTCAGAGCCAGCGCCAATCTGGCGGCGGAAAAGGGACGTTACCGGTATTTTGAGGGAAGCGAATGGCAGACAGGAGCATACTTTGAGAAGCGCGGGCTTGTGAGCGGGGAATGGAAATCGCTGGCGGAACAGGTGGCGGAGTATGGAATGCGCAACGCCTATCTTCTGGCTGTGGCGCCTACCAGCAGCACCAGCATACTTTCCGGTACAACGGCTGGCCTGGACCCCGTGATGAAGCGGTTTTATCTGGAAGAGAAAAAGAACGCCATCCTGCCCAGGGTTGCCCCGGACCTGACACCACGGACCTTCTGGCTGTATAAAAGCGGATACACCATGGACCAGACCTGGACGGTGCGGGCCGCAGGCGTGCGCCAGAGGCACATTGACCAGGCCCAGAGCGTGAACCTGTACATTACCAATGATTACACCATGCGTCAGCTGCTGAACCTCTATATACTGGCCTGGGAGAGCGGCGTAAAGACCCTGTACTATGTGCGCAGCAAGTCCTTAGAGGTGGAGGAGTGTGAAAGCTGTTCCAGCTAAGCGGTTTTTGAAAGGTATATATTTAAGAAAGGATATTTGATATGAGTATATTATCGGCCAAGCCCCTGTTTAACCCTCAGGGCGACACGGATAAAAACAGCAGGAGGATGATAGGCGGAAACACCACCAATCTCAATGACTTTAATAATATGAAATACACCTGGGCCAGCAGCTGGTACCGCCAGGCCATGAATGATTTCTGGATTCCGGAGGAAATCAACCTCAGCGCGGACTTAAAGGATTATAAGAACCTGACGGCTCCGGAGAGGACTGCCTATGATAAGATACTGAGCTTTCTGGTGTTCTTAGATTCCATCCAGACAGCCAACCTGCCCTGCATTGCCCAGTATATCACAGCCAATGAGGTAAATCTGTGCCTTACGATTCAGGGATTCCAGGAGGCGGTGCACAGCCAGAGCTACAGCTATATGCTGGATTCCATCTGCAGCCCGGTGGAGCGGGACAGGATATTGTACCAGTGGAAGGAGGATGAACACCTTCTGCGCCGCAATACATTTATTGGAAATCTGTATAATGAATTCCAGGAGAGGAAGGACGATGTGACCCTTCTCAGGGTCATTATGGCAAACTATATCCTGGAGGGCATCTATTTTTACAGCGGGTTCATGTTTTTTTATAACCTGGGAAGGGGCGGTAAGATGCCCGGAAGCGTCCAGGAAATCCGTTATATCAACCGGGACGAGAATACCCATTTGTGGCTGTTTCGCAACATGATTGGGGAGCTCAGGAAAGAGGAGCCGCAGTTATTCACGCCGGAGATGGTGGGTATGCTTAAGTCCATGCTGGAGGAAGGCGTGGCGCAGGAAATCCAGTGGGGGAGCTATGTGATTGGCGATGATGTCCCGGGTCTGACCAGCGAAATGGTTACGGACTACATACGGTACCTGGGAAACCTGCGCTGGAGCGGGCTGGGCTTCGGCACCTTGTATGAGGGGTATGACGAGGAGCCGGAATCCATGAAATGGGTTAACCAGTATTCCAATGCAAATATGGTGAAAACAGACTTTTTTGAGGCAAAGAGCACGGCTTACGCAAAAAGTGCCGCCATTGTTGATGATTTATAGATATGGGGGTATAATGGGGCAGGGATACCGGCATGAGAAGCAGTATCAGACGCCTGGTATCCAACCATATGATTGACAGGAGGAGCGAAAACGTGACAGTAGAAGAAGGGGACCGCAGGACCTGGGAGCTGGCAGGCCAGCTGGTACAGATTGACAGCTCTGACCCGGGAGCCTATGAAAGCCAAATTGAACAGTGGATATATGAATGGCTTACAAAGGAGATAGAGGAAAAGGCAGGAGCGCTTAAGAACCGGATTGAACTGATTCAAAAGGAAGTAATGCCGGGCCGCTTTAATCTTATGGCCCGCATACCAGGGAGAGAAGAAGCTGCGGCGTCTTCCCTTGTGTACATATGCCACATGGATACGGTGATGCTGGGAGAGGGATGGGAGGAAGATACCCCGGCCCTGGGAGCAGTGGTAAAGGAAGACCGCCTGTACGGAAGAGGGGCCTGTGACATGAAGTCAGGCCTGGCCTGTGCTCTGTCTGCATTTTCAGACATGGCGGAGCTGGCCGGAAGTACAGGAGAGCTTCCGGTGCGGCCTTTTGTATTCATCGGAACCGTGGACGAGGAAGATTTCATGCGGGGAGTGGAATGTGCTATCCGGGACGGCTGGGTAGGCCGGGAAGACTGGATTTTAGACACGGAACCAACGGACGGGCAGATTCAGGTAGCCCATAAGGGCAGGACCTGGTTTGAGTTGACCATGCAGGGAATCACGGCCCATGCCAGCAATCCGTGGAAGGGCGCTGATGCCATTGCCGCTATGGCAGAGGCAGTCTGCCATATCCGCAAGGCCATAGGAAGCTGCCCGGTTCATGAAGATCTGGGTATGTCTACGGTGACCTTTGGACAGATAACAGGGGGATACCGTCCCTATGTTGTGCCGGATTCCTGTAAGGTATGGATTGACATGCGTCTGGTGCCGCCTACGGACACAGCGGCTGCGAAAAATATAGTAGAGGAAGCTGTAAAGGCGGCGGAAGCCGAGATTGCGGGAGTCAGGGGCAGTTACACCGTCACAGGTGACCGTCCCTATGTGGAAAAGGACAGCGGTTCCCGGCTCCTGGCCAGTCTTAAATCTGTCTGCGATCGTGTGACGGGGGAGGACACATACATCGGTTCCTTTAACGGCTATACGGATACAGCAGTCATTGCGGGAACCCTGGGCAACCGCAACTGCATGTCCTACGGTCCCGGCAGCCTGGAGCTGGCCCATAAGCCCAATGAGTACGTGCCGTATGAGGATGTGTGCCGGTGCAGACGTGTTCTGACTGAACTGGCACGGCAGGAGGCATTCTTTCCCTTTGCTTTTTAAGGTCAAATGTGCTATAGTGTAACCAGTTTAAATCAAAGGAGAAGTTAAGGATGAAAGATACTGCATTGGTAATCATGGCAGCCGGTATCGGAAGCCGCTTTGGAGGCGGCATCAAGCAGCTGGAGCCTGTGGGGCCAGGCGGCGAGATTATCATGGATTATTCAATCCACGATGCTATGGAAGCGGGATTTAATAAGGTAATATTCATAATCAGGAGAGATCTGGAAAAGGATTTTAAGGAAATCATTGGACACAGGATAGAGAAGCTCCTTCCGGTGGAATACGCATACCAGGAACTGCAAGACCTTCCGGCCGGCTATGAAGTGACACCCGGAAGAACCAAACCATGGGGGACGGGTCAGGCGGTCCTTTCCGTGAAAGGTATGGTAGACGGACCATTCCTTGTGATTAATGCGGATGACTACTATGGACGGGAAGGATTTCGCAGGATTCATGATTACATGGCGGAGCATATGGATTCACAGTCTGAGATATATGATATCTGCATGGGGGGGTTTGTGCTGTCCAACACCCTGAGCGACAACGGCACAGTCACCAGAGGCGTGTGCCAGGTGGATGGAGATGGATTTTTGACGAACGTGACAGAAACTTATAATATCCAGATGAAGGAAGACGGACTCCATGCCACGGACGAGAGCGGTGCGCCTGTGACCATCAGCCCGTCCCAGCCTGTTTCCATGAATATGTGGGGGCTTCCGGCCAGCTTCATCCAGGAGCTGGAGAAGGGATTCCCTGTATTTTTGGACAGTCTGAAGGAAGGGGATATTAAATCAGAATACCTGCTTCCTAAAATCATAGACAATCTGGTACAGAATAAGAAGGCGAGAGTGACCGTCCTTGACACCCCGGATAAATGGTTTGGCGTTACCTACAGGGAAGATAAACAGGCCGTGACAGATGCCATCAGAGGGCTGATTGAGTCGGGGGTTTATGAGGAGAAGCTATTTGGATAAGGGGTTTTATAACCGAAGATATAAGCGGTATAAAACAAATAACTGCCTGGCTAAAATGGCCCAATAGTTCCTGGTCCGGCCACGATATGGCTGTCAGGCAGACAGGGACATGCGGATACTGTCAATCCGTGTGTCCTTTTTTCATGCATAATTTCAAATACCCAAGCCTATACTATAAAAACAGCCCACTTAAGCCGGGCGGTGATTATAACATGTTTGGGTGGACAACTTAGCTATGAAATTATGGAAGACATTTAACGTACAAAAACGGGAAGATATATCTTATTATAATACATCAGAAGGTTTTGAAACGGAGGGTTTTGCCATGCACCTGGACCGGCTTATCAGGGAGGAGATGGCAGCCAAGGGAAAGGATGGTATCATGTTCCTTTGTATCGGCACAGACCGGTCCACCGGAGACAGTCTGGGCCCTCTGGTGGGACATATGCTCCGCAGCCGGCGGCTTAAGGGAGCGGCGGTCATCGGAACACTTGACAAGCCAGTCCATGCCATGAACCTGGATTTGTACGCCAGGTATATACGGCTACACTATTCGGATTATGTGGTGGTTGCCATTGATGCTTCGGTGGGAAGTCTGGACCATGTGGGATACGCGACCCTGGGCCGGGGAGCGCTTCAGCCGGGATTGGGAGTATCCAAGGAGCTGCAGGCCGTGGGGGACATAGCCATAACCGGAATAGTGGGCGGAGTGGGCAGCCGGGACCCGGTCATGCTGCAGAGCGTGCGTCTGTCCATGGTTATGAAAATGGCGGACTGCATTTGCGAAAGCATTTTTCTTGTCGAACGATTATGGGAAAAAAGCATATTATACCAATAAAATCAGTGTAATCAGGCTTAAAAAATGTATGAATGATACTATTTTGATACTAATTGCTGTAACTTGTCAGCAACTTCACTGTGACGATTAGGATATAGATGTCCATATATATTGTTAACCATATCCACGGTGTCGCCGATACGTTCAGCGATAAGAAGAGGAGTAAAGCCCATATCTATGAGCAGCGAGACATGGCTGTGCCTGATATCGTGGATGCGAATGCGCTTAACCCCAGATATCGTGCTATATTTATTCATGGCAGTGATTAGTTTGCTTTGCGTGGTCTGAAAGAGCCTATCCTTAGGCCCTATCCCATAAATGCGCTCAGCATAATCTGACAAGCAGGTGACCAGGAATGGTGGTATAGTAATGTCACGAATACTATTGGTCGTTTTTGGTGACGTGATTACGTCCTGTCGGTTAATGCGATGGTACGTTTTGGATATGTGGACGATTCCGTCCTTTAGGTCCACATCCTCCAGGTTCAAAGCAAGCAACTCACCACAGCGCATACCAGTATAGTAAAGAGCCATGAAAGCAGCATAGAGATGAGGATTTCGTATTGAGTCAATAAATGTGTTAAACTCGTCCAGTGTCCAGAAGTCCATTCTGCTGGCTCTGGCCTTGCCTATAGGACCGGCGATTCCGCACGGATTCCGGGGGAGGCCGTAGTATCGTACTGCAAAGTTAAGTATTGCATTGAGCTGATTGTATATTTGACGTTGATATGTGTCTTTCAATTTGCTGGACAGTATTTTGGATTGCCACTGGCGTATATCGGCAGGGGCAATCTCATTTATGCGCTTTTCTTTAAAATATGGAACGATATAACGCTCATAAGGGGCTCTCTTGTTTCTTATAGTAGACTGTTTGAGCCTGTGCATTATATCCTCTGTATAGAGGTCATAGAGTGCCTGGAAGGTCATGTCCGGGGTACCCTGTTGCTTCTGCAGGAAGTTACGCTCCCAATCCTTTGCATCCTTCTGCCTGGGGAAGCCTCTTTTCAACTTTTGCCTGCGCTGGCCTGTCCAGTCAGTGTAATAAAATTTACAGTAATACGTTTTTTGTTTGTCGTCATAGTATGCTGGCATAGTATCATTCCTTTCTGGGAGTTGCGATATCGCAACTAATTTTGGGTAAAATTAATACGCCCCTTGCCAGGACGCTCCAGGAATGATATAATTTAGTTGTGAAGCAAAATATATCTGCTGGAGCAGTCCGGCAAGAGAAATCTATGTGAAAAGCTTCTGTGTTCCAGCACAGGGGCTTTTTGCTTTCTAAATTTCATAATTAAATATATTCTGATAATTATTGTTAATCAATTTATCCACACGGCGGACAATTAAACTTATTCCGACTAAGCGCAGTTGAATGGTACTATATCCAATAGTTATATCAGCCTTTCCTATGTTTCCATCACTCATAAAAAATATAGATCCATATGAGGAACGATTTAAAAATATTGGCTCTCCTTCAACTTCAGAAAAATGTAAAACCATAGGATATTTGCTTTTCTTACGTGTCGCCGTATAAGGCGTACATTCTACATAGGTAGCTGGAAGTGAATCCAATAAAATTGGTTTTATATAGTCAAAATATATATTTTCAGTGCATATATAAAAATCATTTCCATCTGGCAGGTAAGAATCGGCCTGTTGAAAAATATCATTAATGTAGTTAATTGCTGAAAGAGCAATATATTGATTGTTTTTATTAAGCGAAAACCATGCAATTCCATTTGTATGTTGTAAATTTAATACCCAACGTAACTCAAACGGTAAGTTTGGAAACTTTGCCATATCATCAACAGTAATATTATTGTTTATTTCAACCATTGTTTTTTGTCTTAATTCTTTTTTTTGACGGTTTTCTTTATAATGTCTTTCGCGCTCAATTTCATCTTCACCCTGCGTACCATATCCAGCTAATGTGATTTCATTTGATTTTCTTATGCATGTACCAGCAAGTTCGTAATCCCCATTTGATTTATATATATGAATAGCGTTTTTTCTTAAGATATAGTCAATTCCATAATTTTTGCCAAATACATTTGCAGTTACGGACAAACACGGAATCTTTTCAACGTCCTCTTTTTTCATGATATCATATTCGACTCCGGCTATTTTAAAAGAAACGCTTTTGTATTTAAAAATATCATCAAACGTAAGGTCTTTATCCATAAGCCACCTATCTTAATCGTGATTCAACGGTATAATAGTCGCAACCGTATAATTCAGCTATATCATTACTGCTATAGTTTGAATGCTCTGTAATAAAATCATTAGTTATAACCATGAATGCCGAAAAGAGGTTTGCTTCCCTTTCAACGCGTGAATTGAGATATGTATAATTTCTCAAAAAGTAACAATTCTGTTTACGGTGCATAATTGCGTGTCCTAACTCATGGGCCATAACAAAGAGTAACTCTGGACCCTCTATACAATTATTGATAAAAATACATCGGTGGTTTTTTGCAAATAAATAGCACCCCGCATATTCTCCCAACGGGCCAAACTGAACTTCTATCTTTAATTGTCGAGCAATTTTAAAAGGGTCAGCTGTACCACAAAGCCTTATATAATAAGCAACAAGGCGCTTAATGCGTTCTTTATCCCCCATATGCTCACCTACTTTTTGTTCTTGTAAGGGTTGTATTTTTCTTTATTGATTTTCTTCAGATGGTGTAACATGATGTCCAACTGCTGGGCAAATAACTCTTGTGTTTCTTCTGGTATTTCATCCCCCTCAAAACTTGCAGGCCCGGCCTCACCTTTTCTTAGCTTCTCCATAATATTACTTAAATCCTTTGCAATATCTCGTTCATCCTTTGGGGTGAGTGTAATCTCTTTCTTTTCCGGTTCTTCTTTTCCCGTCATCAGATAATCAACAGTTACACCAAAATAGTCGGCAATTTTTTGTAGTTTGTCTTGTTTCGGAGTACTTCTTCCGGTTTTCCAGTCTGTAAAAGTAGACCCCGCTATTCCTGTTGCTTTAGATACTTTATAAGCGGTTACTCCATATTTTTCTAATAATTTCACAAATATTTCGTACATAAAATACCTCCTAAAAATATTTATGAAATCATAAATAAAACGCTTGACTAGTTATGAATCCCATGATATAGTATAGTCATGGTTATGAAATCATAAATAAAAGCGAACTATAAAATGATTTTCATAATTGTTTCGGAAATGCTAATGTTTAATGTGGTAATTAAACTATATCACATTTCCGAACTAAATTCAATATTTATTTATGAAAATATTATGTTTATAGGAGGTGAAAAAAGTGTATAAAAAATTTGCTGAACTACTTTCTCAGCGTGGGTTAACGGCCTATAGGGTATCAAAAGATACCGGGATACCCGCCAATACTTTTACTGACTGGAAAAATGGCCGTAGTAAACCAAAGTTTGACAAGTTGTTAATCCTGGCAAAGTATTTCGGCGTTCCGGTGGAGTACTTTGCAGATGAAAAGAAGGAGGACGTATGAACGATTTAAAAATTTTTAACAATGCCGAGTTCGGTCAGATACGAACAGTGGAATCAGAAGACAAGATATACTTTGTTGCAAGCGATATTGCCAAGGCACTGGGGTATGAAAATACCAGCAAAGTAATTGCGGATCATTGTAGGTGGGTAACGAAACGTTATATACCTCATCCGCAGAACCCTGATAAGAAGATAGAGGTCAATGTAATCCCTGAAGGCGACATGTACCGCCTAATCACCCATAGTAAACTGGAATCAGCAGAACGTTTTGAATCCTGGGTATTTGATGAAGTCTTACCATCCCTTCGTGAGACCGGCTCCTACAAGATGCCAAAACAGGACAAGACCAAACGCCTGCCGCTTTCCTCCGTCAACATGATGGTGAAGAACGTCATGAGTACTTTGGAGAAGGCAAAAGTTGAACCTGTATATGTGGCCGCAGAGGTAAAAAGGCTGTACACAGATTTAGGGTATGAAGTCAAAGCACCGCTCCTTACAGATAAAGAGGACATGCCAAAGCTCTATGACTGCACAGAGATAGCCAAGGAACTTGGTATCTACTCTGCCAGCGGGAAGCCTCACAATCAAGCTGTAAGCGTCATCATTAAAAAGCTACATATTCCGAGCAGTGAGATTGTTACCACAGCGTTCAGCCGGAATGGGCATGATGATGTAACAATCCAGTACAAACCGTCGGTCTTGGAGGATGTAAGGTTGTGGCTGATAGAGAATTTTTATCCTGCCAGAATCCCTTACGTGGATTCTAAGGGTAATCAGAAAACATGTACTGTGGTGTATCATGAAGCGGTGTAAAACATCAAGATGGGAAAAGGGGGATAAGGGACTATGATGACTCCATTAATGACAGCCGATGATGTCGCCAAAGTCCTGTCATATTCCAGGAGCCATGCGTACAAGGTCATCGGGAAGCTAAATCAGGAGCTTGAGGAAAAAGGATTTTTGACCCGTCCCGGCATGGTGCCAAGGAAGTATTTTGAGGAGAGGACAGGATTGGAAATGCCGCAGGAAGGAGAGACAAGCCAATGAGAAAGAATAAGACAAGGACCATCTGGTGCTATTTGGATGGCAAGAAGCATTGTGACGTGGTGCAGTGGGCACTGGCGGCAAACGTGATGGTCGCGGATGCCAAAAGGATGCCGGTTGCACAATATCCGGGGATGGAAGTTACTTTTAAGACGCAGTAGGGGAGGGACAAGCCAATGACAAAAGTAACAGAGTTAGCCATCCGCGCCAGAGCAGCGGTCCAGTATCCCGGCTGGCGCCTGGACATCACCGGGCCGGCCACTATAGTACTGACCCATGTCATGGGAAGACGACGGGTAATTGAGATGCGGCACCGCAGGAGACGCCGGGACGGCCAATGGATGCGGGCAGCCAAGTGGATTGTGCCGGCGGTTATCTGGCTGCTGGGGATGTGGATGGCAGCTATCGTGGTCATGGCGCTGGCCATGGGCGTGAGACTTTGATGGGAGGTGAGGGAAAATGATTAAAGGTGCAAAGAGCATTGCGGAGTACGCAATCCGCAAGTGGCTGCAGTCAGAAGGTTTTGAGATGCGCTATTTTAAATTGACCGTACATGACAACGAGGCCATGATTGAGGATAGTGTCGGCGACACGCTGCGGCTGGTATATGACAACGAAACCAAGTCTGTCTATGTCAAAGAGTAGGGAGGTGTCAGGATGTTTGATATATCAAGACGTATAACGGCCCTGGAGTTTGCCCTTGATTACACACCAGGACAAGACGACAACCACAGCCACAGTGTACTGTTGGAGATACTGGATGAACTCAGGGCAAAGAAGATGGACCCCAGCGGCGGCAACCGCGAGAGGCCCATGGACAAATAGTTTAGCACACCCCTATTATAGGGGATTTAAAAGGAGATTACAAGTATGAGATTATATGAACTTACAGAACAGTATCAGATTTTGCAGGATATGGCCTATGACCCAGAGGTGGATGAGCAGACACTGCGGGATACCATGGAAGGCCTGTGGGGGGAAATTGAAGAGAAGGCAGACGGTTACGCCAAAATCATTACAGGCATGAAGGCCGACATTGAGGCGTTGAAGGAGGAGGAATCACGGCTCTATATGCGGCGTAAAGGGCTGGAGGACCGCCAGAAGTGGCTGAAAGACAACCTGGAGGCTAACATGCGTGAAATAGGAAAGACCAAATTTAAGACGGCCCTGTTCAGTTTCAACATCCAAAAGAATGGCGGACTGCAGCCATTAATCATAGACGGGGCCATTGACGACATCCCTGGCCGCTTCCTGATTCCGCAGGACCCGGTTCCGAACAATGAGGCCATCCGGAGCCTGCTGGCAGAGAAGCAGGTTGACTGGGCCCACCTGGAGCCGCGCGGTGAGAGCCTGAGGATAAAGTAATGGATAGGGGAGAGATTACCCCGTTCCGGATGCAGGTGTTAATGGAAGTGGCGGCCCGGATTGTGAAAATTATGGTTACGGGTGCCTGGCACCTGTCTTTTGAAGAAATGGACATGGTACTGACACTGGTACGGAATGGGATGGACGAGAGTATAAGACGCAACATGAAAGGAGATAAGAAGGATGTTTTTAAAGACGGCAGAACTGAAAAAGATGATGAAGTCGGCGCTTAAGAGTGCAGGACTTTATGTGGGAAACATTGCGGGAAACTATCCGGTATATGGAAGTACCTGGGGGTTAAGTACGGATACGGAATACGCTTCCAACAAGTTTAAGGCCGCACTTACGGAACTGATTGGGGATATTCCTGAACCAGGGGAATGCTACAGATACTATATGCAGGACAAGGATGTGGCACAGGATACATGTGTGGACTATCCGAATGCTTATGGGGCCTGGAAGGAAGCAAAAAACTATGCAACAGGACTTCCGATTAACCTTATTTCCTGGCCCCATGAATTTGCGGTATACCAGATACATAGTGATATGAGTTATGTGATTGCGCCAAGATGTTGCACAAGAGATGTGATAAGCATAAAGGAGCTGGACAACAGCGTGGAATCCATGCCGGGCAGGCCAAGTTATATGCCATGCACGCTGTACTGGAAGAATGACACCACTATTTACTGGGTTTTGACAGTGGAACAGGGCGAACGTGCCAGAAACGCACTGTTTCCAGCATTATCAGGGCTTAATTTTTTTCGTGAGGACTGGCTCCCAAAAGAGGAAGATGAGGCTGAAACAGAAAAAGAGGATGAACAGGATGTGGATGAGGAAGAAATTCCGTATGCATAGAAGGAGAAACATATGGCAATACCTGTTTTGATTATGGGGAAGTCCGGAAGCGGGAAGTCCCGGAGCATGAAGAACTGCGTGGGAAAGGATTTCGGATTAATACGGGTGATTAACAAACCTTTGCCTTTCAAGGGAAAGATTGGCGGTTCCGTAAGTGACAAATATGATTATATAAAGCAATGCCTGAAAAGCCCTAACTGGCCCAAATCCATTGTGATTGATGATGCGGGATATCTCATTACCGGTCAGTTTATGGATGGGCACAGCACAACCGGGAAAGGGAATGCAGTGTTTGGATTATACAATCAGCTGGCAGACGATTTCTACCGGCTGATAAAGACCATCCAGGATGAGGTGCCGGAGGACCGGATTGTGTATGTCATCATGCATGAGGATACCAATGATTATGGAGACATTAAACCTAAGACAATCGGAAAACTTCTGGACGAGAAGGTGTGTCTGGAAGGATTATTTACAGTGGTGCTCCGTTCGGTGAAGGCAGACCGGTATGTATTTATGACCCAGTCCAGGGACGGGGCTGTGAGCAAGGCGCCGGATGATATGTTTGAAAGTGTGGAGATAGACAATGACCTGTTGATGGTGGACAACACTATCCGGGAGTATTACGGGATACAGAATCCCAAGAATTTAAAGGAGGACAAGCAGAATGATTAAGAAGCCACAGGGATATGACGAGGCAGCCGCCTACACTGGCGAATCACAGCAGCTGCCAAAGGGAAAGTATGAGTGCATCATTAAGCGGGTAACGGTCAAGGAGTCAAAGAATGGGAACCAGCAGTTCGTAATCCTGTATGACATCCTGTCCGGGGAGCATAAGGATTTCTATCAGAAATTATTTGACATCGACAAGGCCCAGGACCCTTCCGGGGCGAAATGGCGCGGTGTGTTTAAACAGAACATGGATGGAAAAGGGTTATCCTGGTTCAAGGGCGTCATTACGTCCATTGAGCGTTCCAATAATTTTACGTTTCAGTGGGATAAGCAGAACAATGAAAAGCTGTTAATCGGAAAGCGGTTTGGGGGCATTTTCCGGCGCCGGCAGTATGAGGCGGAGAACGGAAGCCGGCCAATCGTGACAGAACTGTTCCGTATACGTAGCGTGGCAGGCCTTGCTGAGGCGGAAGTTCCAGAGGATGAACTTCTGCCGGATGGTCCAGTACAGAGAAAAGTTCCTGACACGGCCAGTACGGTTGGGGATGGATTTATGAACATCCCAGATGGGGTTGAGGATGAAGGGATACCGTTCATGTAATTATGACCCGGAGTTGTTCCAGAAGGTCAGGGAAGGAGTCCCAATGCGGCAGGTGGCAGAATTCTACGGCCTGCAGGTGAACCGGAAGGGGCTATGCCAGTGCCCCTTCCACCATGATACGAACCCCAGTCTTAAGATATATCCAGATGGGAAGGGGTTTTATTGCTTTACTTGTGGTACAGGTGGGGACCAGATAAAGTTCACGGCGTTGTACCGGGGAATCAGTAATACAGCAGCGGCACGGGAACTGGCTGCAGCCTTTGACATTCCTGTTAATGTGCCCGTGACATACCGGGAAAAGCGGGAGGCGGAGAAGATACAGCGCAGGCGACGCGAATTGGCAGTCTTTATACGGCGGTCAAGGATGTATTTGACCATTTACCGAGGCTTGCTTTGTATGGCAGTCCGTGAACATAATGAGCATTTCTGGGAAGGACTGGGAAGTTTATCCCGCGTGGAATATCTGCTTGATTGTCTGGAGCAGTGCCCAGAAGAACTGTTTGCAGACAAGAAGGCGGTGAAAAAGATTGAAGAAGTCGAAAGACGAATTACTGACTGGTATGTCAGAATTGAGCCCGACGGAACCGTTTCCAGATGAAGTATTCTATCGAATATTTGAGATTGATGACAATGTAGAACGGACCCAGTATATTGAGGCATTGCGGAATACTGCCAGGAGACTAAAAAGGGCGACAGAATTTAATAACGTCTATAAATCCTTTGTCCTAGATTATGCACAGCGCCAGAAACAGACCGGGCAGAAGACAAAGTTTACGGACCAGCCACTGGAACTGGTCTGCGGTGAATGGACTGCAAATGACCTGGGAGTCAGGGCCGTCCATTATGATAAAAATGCAATGCCCATGCCGGTCGTTGCCTGCAGCCATCCGATCCTGCCGGTGGAGATATTGAAAAACGTGGATACTGCCCAGGAGCGCATTACGCTGGCCTACTTCAAGTCCGCCACGTGGCAGACTATCACAGTGGACAGGAGCGTGTGCGCCAATGCCAATAAGATTGTGGATACCCTGAGCCAGTTCGGTATAGAAGTAACATCTGACAATGCAAAGAACATGGTTCGCTACATATCTGAGTGTGTAGGGCTCAATCCTTTGACCCTCAACCCGAAGAAATCCATTAACCGCCTGGGATGGGTGGGAAACTCATTCACTCCCTACGCCGAGGATATCCGATATGAAGGAGATATGGACTATGAGGTTATTTTCCGGAATGTAAAGGAAGCAGGAAGTTTTGAGGCATGGAAGGATTTGTGTGCCGGCCTGCGGCAGAATATACCGCTTCGGATGATGATGGCGGCCAGCTTTGCTTCAGTACTTCTGGAGCCGCTTAAGATATTGCCGTTCGTCCTTCATGTCTGGGGGACAACCGGAACCTGCAAGACGGTAGCGCTGATGGTGGCCATGAGTATCTGGGGGAATCCCAAAATGGGCGGCCTGGTCAAGACCATGAACATGACTAAAAACGCCATTATGCGCAATGCATCATTTTTGTGCAGCATCCCATTCGCGGGGGATGAGCTTCAGACCATTAAAGACAAATGGCAGGGAAACTTTGATCAATTGATTTATCAGATTACTGAAGGGGTGGACCGGGGCCGGGCGCGGGCTTATGGCGGAGTCGAGGAAACCAGGACCTGGAAGAACAGTTTCCTGTTTACTGGAGAAGAGCCGATTACGAAAGCCAACTCAGGCGGGGGATCAAAGAACCGAGTCGTTGAGATTGCCATTGATGGCCCGCTGGTAGATGACGGGCATTATGTGAGCAGCGTGGTGCAGGAGAATTATGGATTTGCCGGCCGGCGGCTGGTAGAGTACATCCAGGAGATAGAAAGCGCGAAACTGACGGAGCGGTATCGGGAGCTGTTCGAAGAGCTATGCCGGCTTGATACTACGGATAAGCAGGCGATGGCAATGGCCTGTATTCTGCTGGCTGACGAGCTGGCGGTGGAGCTTTTCTTTTCAGACGAGGAAGCGCTCCGGATTCCGCAAGTAAAACAGTATTTGCAGAGCTCTTTGGAGGTGGATGTGGCAGAGCGGGCGTATCAGTCTGTTCTTAACTGGGCGGCAAAGAACCCGGTACGGTTTGAGGATCCAAAGGCCGATAATTCTCCAAATAAAGGTGAGGTGTGGGGAAGGATTGATGGGGAAGTATTGATAATCGACCGTGATGTATTGCTTGGATACTTGGATCAGAACGGTTTTGATTATACTGCGGTGAGTAAGAAGTGGGCGGAAAAGGGATATCTGCTGCGAAACACGCAAGGGAAAATGGTGCACCAGACAAAAGTATACGGAATCAAGTCCAGCTATGTCAAGCTGAGCTTGCCACAGGATGATGACAGTACCGACAAAGACGGCTTTGTAAGGATAGATTATGAGCAAGAATCCCTTCCATTTGAGTAAAAGGTCTTACCTGATGATAAAAAGGTAAGACCTTGGTAAGACCCTAAAGCCCGCATAAAATAAGGCTTTTTTAATAAAGTCTTACCTGTCTTACTGGTCTTACCTGTTTTATATATATCGTGACGCGAGGAAAAAGTTTGTAGAAAATTTAACATATAATTTCTACTCTAAAAATGTTAGTATATACAACCGGATTTTTGGTAAGACAGTAAGACCCTACGTAAAATAAAGGGTTGCAGGCATTTTTGTAGTAAGACCTGCGTAAGACATTCATGAAAAATGGTAAGACTGAACACAAAATGAGGTGAATGATATGAACAATAAATCAGCAGGAACCAGGTTTGAAAAAGAATTTGCTGATATCCTGGCGGACCACTGGTTCTGGGTACATCTTTTTCAAGATAACAGGAACGGACAGCCATGTGATGTGATTGCAGCCAGAAATGGCCATACATATCTGTTTGACTGTAAGGACTGTCAGGGGGACTATTTCCTGCTCAGCAGGATGGAGGAGAACCAGTATAATGCCATGCGGCTGTTTGAGATGACGGGAAACAGCCGCGGCCGGTTCGCAGTCCGGTTTGGGCCAGGGGAGATATACCTGATAGGATACTGGCAGCTGAAAGCCTTGCAAGATCAGGGAGTGAAGCGATTTGACCGGAAGGACTGCCAGGTGTATGGAGAGGATTTCTTTTCCTGGCTCAATGAAAAAGACAGGGAAGATGGATGGAGTGATGAGGATGAAGGTGGTAATTGGAAGTGAGATACGGATAAAGGATGCAGAAAAGCCGCTGTATGACTGGTGCAGCGAAAACCTGATCCTGCCAAATCCGGAATATATAGACCGGACCCGCAGGGGCTTGTGGACAGGAAACACACCACGATACCTATGGCTTTACCGTGTAGAGGGCAGTGACCTGGTCGTACCGGTCGGCGTAGGGAAGCAAATCAGGCAGTTCGTAACGCCGGAAGATACGTTTGAGATACAGCTTGCCGATAACGGATACATAGAGTATTCAGGGACAATCCCTCTGTATGACTATCAAGAACCTGCAGTTAAGGTAATGAGCCATAAGAACTGCGGAATCCTGCAGAGTCCATGCGGCTCCGGTAAAACACAGATGGGCATTGCCCTGGCGGCTGTATTATCACGCAGGACCTTATGGATTACGCACACGCAGGACCTGCTTACCCAGTCCTATGACAGGGCAGTCCAATACTTCCCCCGGGAAACGCTGGGAAAGATAACGGCGGGGAAAGTACGCATAGGCAGCCATATGACATTTGCAACGGTTCAGACATTGTGCAGGCTGGACTTGTCCCTATATCGGGACAGTTGGGATGTAATCATTGTTGATGAGTGCCATAGGCTGGCCGGTACACCTACGCAAATGACCATGTTTTACCGTGTCATGAACAGCCTGGCGGCTAGATATAAATATGGCCTGTCAGCTACGGTACATCGATCGGATGGGATGATCAGGAGTACATTTGCGGTGCTGGGACCGGTGGAATACCGGGTGTCGGATGAGGCAGTGGCTGATAAGACAATGAAGGTACGGATTGTGCAGCGTGATACAGGAATTGAGACCAGTCGTTACTGCCTGGATACGGATGGGACATTGGATTATGGAAAACTTATCCCGTATCTGACAGGCAACAGCCAGAGAAATGAGATGATTGTGAAGGACCTCCTCAACAACGCGGCGTGCTGGAACCTGGTTTTGTCTGACCGCTTGGAACATCTCAGGACCCTCATGGATCTTCTGCCGGAAGAATACAGGCTGTTTGCCGTAATGATTGATGGTAGCATGACAAGCAAGACAGGCAGGGCTGCCAGGGAGAAGGCAATTGAAGATATGCGGAACGGGAAGAAGCATTTCCTATTTGCCAGCTATTCCCTGGCCAAGGAAGGACTGGATATACCGCGTCTTGACCGGTTATACATGACCACACCTAAAAAGGATTTTGCGGTGGTCACACAGAGCATTGGAAGGATAGCAAGGGTATTTCAGGGTAAGGGCGATGCAATCTGCTATGACTATGTGGATGATATCCAGTTCTGTCAGAATCAATACAAGCGCCGTCGAGCGCATTACAAGAAGGCGGGGTGCATCTTATGACCACAAAAGGGCAGATAGAACGAGATAAAGAAAATGGGAAGCTTGTAAAAGGCGTGTTCTGCGATGCATACAACTTCTACTTGAAGTATCACGGAAAACCCATGGAGCCTGGCACGTGGGATGGAGCGACGAAGGATTTTGCTGATATCATGGGGAAGTACAATGGAGCACCGATTTGCGGCAGGCTGATGCTGGCTACCTTCTCACAGCTGGAGGAAGAGACACGATGGATAGGGTAAAAGAAAAAAAACAACCGGAATCCCCGGTCTACATCTGCAGCGAGTGCGGCAGGGAGATAAGCGGGGACCATGTGTATATCAGGACCAGGCGGCGGACGGAGCTGCACATACACTACGGATGCATGCCGGGGAGATGTATCAGGAACGAATGATATTATAAATCGGAATTTGAGTGATTAAGGAAGGAGGCCGGAGCGGTGGCCACCGTGACAGGATATCCTGGCTCCTTTCGTAAAATG
>ERZ506821.192-NODE-192-length-41601-cov-6.677297_pt1 | contig 41601 bp, 32 predicted proteins | sample MGYA00512912_ERZ506821 | MGnify/ENA metagenome assembly ERZ506821
CCATATTCCTCATAGCCTTTTTCTTCAATTGTCCAATATGTATTGTAGTCCTACAATACAGAGCCGTTTTGCATGGGGCGGACCGTTGACTTTTCCTGCCGGATGCTGTATGATAAGAATGACTCTGCGAGAACGCAGAGCCGGATAATCGAATCATGTCCGAGGATGCTGTGCGGCGGGTACCGCAAAGGCCGGAAAACGGCCAGGTGCCAGCCTGAAAGAAACGGGGCGAAAGAACCCCACGCGAACGGCACTGTGGGCGCAAGAATGCACCGAAGCGGCCCTGGCCGCCGGGACGAAAGTCCGCCATTGAGGGCAGTCCCCTGAGAAGGTAGGATGCAAACGAGGAGCCATCGGCTCCACGGCGCGAGGCAGGAGAATTGCACAGCGGAGGGCATTCAGCGCGGCGGGCGTTATCTTCGTTGGGCGCAGACAGGATCCATGCGCCGCCGGTGTCTCCTTTTTCAGGGGATGTACCGGCGGTTTTTGCAGCGGGCGTGTATCTGCTTTTCCTCCGCCGCAGACACACTCCGTTGACTTGCCGGAAACGGCTGGGCATAAATTTTTCACAGGAGGAAAATGCATATGAAGAAACGCATCGTTTCTCTGCTGCTGGCATTGATGATGGTACTGAGCCTGGTACCCGCCACTGTCTGGGCAGCAGAGAACCACGACGGCCAGGTTCGGGTCGTTGTGGAAAACACGACCTACGCAAAGGCCAACGGCGCTGCCTGGGATGGCACGCTGGTGGACAAGTGGGTGGACCTGGCCCCCGGGTCCTCCATGATGGACTGCATCGTCAGCGCCCTGGGTACCTATTCCCAGACCGGCGCGGAGTCCGGCTACATCAGCGAGATCAACGGCCTGTCCGCCGGTGACGGCGGCGAAGCCTCCGGCTGGATGGGAACCCTGAACGATTGGTTCACCAACGTTGGGTTCAAGGACATCAAGGCCGGGGACAAGCTGTTCGCCGGGGATATCATCCGCGTGATGTACACCACCAACGGCTACGGCGCGGACATCGGCGGCGACTGGAACACCCAGAGCGACACCAGCCTGGCGGCCCTGTCCTTCAGCGAGGGCGTCCTGACTCCCGACTTCGCCTCAGACAAGACCACCTACACCCTGACCCTGCCCCAGGGCGTCACCGGCATCCGGATGACGGCCACCGCCTCCAACAAGAACAACCAGGTGTATCTCACCGCCGACGGCACCGACTACCGCCGGGTGGAGACCGTGCCCGTCCATAACGGCACCGTCCTGACCATCCGCTGCGGCGACAAGGCGGCGGCCACCGAGTGGTCCCCCGCCATCACCCCCACCACCTACACCGTCACCGTGTCCCAGGAGGGCGATGCGCCCCAGGGCGACATGGACGTCTCCTTCAAGGGCCTGCACAATGCACAGCTGGCGTCCCTGAAGCTGTATGACTTCGCCGATGGCGTCAAGGGAGACCGGGACCTGCTGGCCAACGTGACCCCCGAGGCCGACGGCTATAAGCTGATGATGAACACCAAGCTGCCGGCCGGCGACTATCTGGTGGAGGGCTACAACGCCGAGGGCCAGTGCAACGGTAGCCTGGTGCTGACCGTGAAGGCCAATCAGGACAACGTGTTCACCCTGAACCGCGTCTATGAGATCTATGCCACCAACGACAGCAGCAGCTGGGTGGAGGGCAAGGATTACACCATCGACGTCACCGTTACCGGCCCCGACGGCACGGACCTCCAGGCCAAGACCGGCGTCTCCACCACCTATGGCAGCACCCACACCGCCTGCCTGTTTGTGGAGGGCGGCAGCCTGAAGATCACCCTGACCCCCATCGGCGACAAGGCGGCGGGCTATCTGCCTGTCACCACCACCATGACCAACAAGCAGACCGTGGACTGCGGCGCCAAGAGCTTCTCTCTGACCATTCCCAAGGCCCTGGATGTCACCGTCACCGCCCCCGCCGGCTCTACCCTGCGGATGGGCACCTTCGGCAGCTACTATAGCTATACCTTCCTGGAGCCCGTTTCCCAGGAGACCAAGGGCGACACCATGACCGCCTCCTTCCGCCTGCCGGAGACCGGCAGTCAGCAGTTCCTGCGGGCCCAGAATCCCGACGGCGTCACCTACTGGACCTTCGGCAAATTCACCGGCGGCCAGGAGCTGGCTGTGACCCGGGACGACCTGCACATGGACGACGCGTTCAGCAGCGATACCGTGTACCGCTTCGACAAGAACGTGTACGACCTGGGCAACATCTATCTGAACATCAACCGCCAGGGCTATAAGAACCTGGAGGTGGGCCAGAGCTGCGAGCTGGACGTGCTGCGCAGCTGGCAGGCCATTGAGAGCTTCATGAACAGCCAGATTGCCCTGCCCGACGCGCACTATCAGGTGCTGAGCCTGGACGGCGGCGACAGTGACGTGGTGACCATCACCCCCGACGCCAACAACTCCTGCCTGGCCACCATGACCGCCAACCACCCGGGCACCGCCATCGTCCAGGTGACCTATGACGCCATGACCTTCGTTCAGGGTATGGGCGGCAAGGACTTCAGCGCCATCTGGCCGGAGTTCACCGGCGTGTTCGTGGTGTCCGTGGGTGCCGACGGCTCCTCTATCCAGACCAACACCTTCATCGACCGTCCCACCGTGAACATCACCAAGGACGAGCAGAAGTATCTGGATGCCGAGCACGACATCCTGTTCTATGTGGGTACCCAGGGCGCCAGCTACAGCTTCACTCCCCAGGAGGGCTGCACCGTTACCGTGGCCCGCTCCACCGTCACCGATAAGATGACCTTCAACGGCTTCACCAGCCAGGGCGTTTCCGTGGATGAAAACGGCCAGGTCACCGTTACGGGCCTGACCACCGGCCGCCACATTCTCCGCATCGAGAAGGACGGCATGGCCGCCTACCAGGTCATCACCGCCCGGGGCGTCAGCTATGACCTCATCGACGCCGACGGCAAGGTCCTGCCCCAGGATGCGGAGCTGGTCCCCGGCCAGGCCGTAAAGGTCCAGTTCCACGACCTGGTAAGCCCCAAGGAGAAGATCTCCGGCGTTTACAACTTCAATTTCTCCCTGGTGTACCTGGATGCCCAGGGCAACAAGTATCAGACCAACCCCGGCACCCCCTTCGGCCAGTATGATTTCAGCGGCAACCCCGTTCGCCAGCTGCTGAGCGTCACCATCCCCGAGACCGCCGAAGGCTATAGCTATGACCTGACCGGTACCATCCGGGTGGGCGGCTTCGGCGGCATTCCCACCCACCGCGGCGTGTCCTACCGCTCCGGCATGGACCGCCAGTACGGTTCCACCACCGCCGCAGTCCTGACCCGTCTGCCTGAGCTGGTGCTGCCTCTGACCGGCTGGTACGTCCACGACGTGGAGCAGAAGATCGCCGCCATCGGCACCGTGACCCTGGACTCCGAGGAGGCCATCCAGGCCGCCCGCGCCGCCTATGACGCCCTGAGCGACCAGCGCAAGGCCCAGGTCAGCAACTACGATGTGCTGCTGGCTGCCGAGAAGAAGCTGGCCCAGCTCCAGGATGAGGCGGTTGCCCATGTGGAGGAGCTGATCGACGCCATCGGCCAGCCCGTGATCCCCGCGTCCCGTGCCGCCGTGGAGGCTGCCCGGGCCGCCTACGACGCCCTGGGCCAGAAGCTCCAGGAGCGTGTGGGCAACTACAATGTGCTGCTGGCCGCCGAGGCCCGCCTGGCGGAGCTGAACGCTCAGGATATCTATAAGACCACCGGCGACTTCATCGTTTCCAAGGGCGCCCCCGTCACCGGCTCCATCGGCGGCGAGTGGGCGGTTCTGGGCCTGGCCCGTTCCGGCCGGGACGTCCCCGGTGCGGACGCGTATTACGCCTCCGTGGTGGAATATGTGCAAAAGGCCATGGACGAGAACGGCCGTCTGAACCGCTCCCGCTCCACCGAGAATTCCCGTCTGATCCTGGCCCTGACCGCCATCGGCAAGGACGTGACCCATGTGGCCGGCCGCAGCCTGCTGGACGGTCTGGATTCCATGGCGTTCATCACCAAGCAGAGCGTCAACGGTCCCGTTTGGGCGCTGCTGGCGCTGGACAGCCACGGCTATCCCACCTCCGGCGACGTGACCCGGGAGAAGCTGGTCCGCGCCATTCTGGATACCCAGCGCGAGGATGGCAGCTGGCCTGTCATCGCCTCCTCCCAGGTTCCCGATGCGGACATGACCGCCATGGCCGTGCAGGCCCTGGCCCCCTACTATGAGAATGCTCAGGTGAAGGCGGCTGTGGACGCGGCCCTGACCTTCCTGGCCGGCGCGCAGAACGACGACGCTACCTTCAGCGAGATCCCCGGCACCGATGCCTCCGCCGAGTCCACGGCCCAGGTCATCGTGGCCCTGACGGCCCTGGGCATTGATCCCACCGCCGACAGCCGGTTCGTAAAGAGCGGCGTCAGCGTCGTGGACGCGCTGTGCGGCTTCTATGTCACCGGCGGCGGCTTCCGCCACCTGATGGCCGACAAGACCGTGGACGGCATGGCCACCGAGCAGGGCTACTATGCCCTGGCGGCCTACTATCGCCTGCTGGCCCAGAAGACCAGCCTGTACGACATGAGCGATGTCACCGTCACCGTGACCCCCGACCAGCCCGTGACGCCCGCCAAGCCCGAAAAGCCCGATACCCCCCGCACCGGAGACGAGAGCCTGCTGGTGCTGTGGATGGGTGCTGCCGCCCTGTCCGGCGCCGCTGTGCTGCTGATGCAGAGAAAGAAAAAGCGGGCATAAGCCTCGCATCATACCCGCGTAACCCCAAGGAAATACACCGGCGCAGGGACGTTGTCACAACGTCCCTGCGCGCGGTGCTCTGATAGGAGGTGTTTTTCGATGATGAATCGATTCCCCAAAGTCCTGTTGACCCTGCTGCTGACGCTGCTGCTGGCCCTGTCCCTTTCCGGCTGCGATCTGATGGTCGGCACTGGTCCGGAAGCCCCCATTCCTCCCGGCGTGGGGCAGACCGGCGATCAGAATACCCCCGATACGCCGGAGGAACCCGGGAATACGAATACGCCGGAGACGCCCGACGCCCCCCAGGAGCCCGGGACGGACGACTCCTCCACCGGCAGCAAGGACCGCTACCAGACGGACCCGGTGCCGGACGGCAAGCCCAAGCCCGTGGAGCCGGAAACGTCTCAGCCGGATACGTCTCACCAGGACACCTGCACCATCTCCATCTCCTGCGCCACCATCCTCAACAACATGGACAAGTGCGACGAGTCCAAGCGGGGGCTGGTGCCCGCCGACGGGGTGATCCTGCCTGCCGTTACGGTGACGTTTTCCCAGGGGGAGAGTGTGTTTGACGTTTTGCAGCGGGTGTGCAAGGAAAGGAAGATCCCCATGGAGTTCAGCTGGACGCCGATGTACAACTCCGCCTATATCGAGGGGATCTACAACCTGTACGAGTTCGACGTCGGCGACGGCTCCGGCTGGATGTACAAGGTCAACGACTGGTTCCCCAACTACGGCTGCTCCCGGTACCAGGTGCAGCCCGGCGACGTGATCTGCTGGGTGTATACCTGCGACCTGGGATATGATGTAGGAGGCGGCTACATAGCCGGCTGAGCCTGTCCCCAAAACGATTCTGTGAAAGGAGGCCGGAGCCGTGGGCGACGCCTTTTCCCGCTATCACCCCCTGGTGAACTTCCTGTTTTTCGCCCTGGTGCTGGCCTATTCCATGGTGCTGATGCACCCGGTTTGCCTGGCGGTGTCCCTGCTGGGGGCGCTGCTGTATGCCGGGCAGCTGGAGGGCCGCCGGGCCCTGGCAAGGCACCTGCGGGTGGCCCTGCCGGTGCTGCTGCTGGCGGCCCTGGTGAATCCCGCCTTCAACCACGCGGGTGTCACCATTCTCATCTATCTGCCCTCCGGCAACCCCCTGACGCTGGAGAGTATTCTGTATGGTCTGGCGGCGGGGACCATGCTGTGCGCCGTGGTGCTGTGGTTCGTGTGCTTCAACCGGGTCATCACGTCGGACAAATTTGTGTATCTGTTTGGCCGGGTGATCCCGGCCCTGTCCCTGGTGCTGAGCATGACCCTGCGGTTTGTGCCCCTGTTCCGCCGCCAGCTGGAAACCGTGCGCCAGGCGCAGTTCTGCATCGGGCGGGACGCCTCCACCGGCAGCGCATGGCAGCGGGCCAGAAAGGCCGTCACCATCTTTTCCATCATGGTGACCTGGGCTCTGGAGAATGCCATCGAAACCGCCGACAGTATGAAAAGCCGGGGCTACGGCCTCCGGGGCCGGACGGCCTTTTCCATTTACCGCATGGAGGACCGGGACAAATACGCCCTGGGCTGGCTGGGCTTCTGCGGCATGTATCTGCTGTGCGGAAGCCTTGCCGGGGGCCTGAAATGGTGGTATTTCCCCATGCTCCAGGGGGCCATGGCCCAGCCGTTTTCCATCAGCTTTTACCTGGCGTATCTGGCCCTGTGCCTGACGCCGGCGATCATAGACCGAAAGGAGGCGCGGGTATGGCGCTGTTCACCGTCGAAAATCTGACCTTTTCCTATCCGGGGCAGACCGCCCGGGCCATTGACAGCCTGACCCTGACGGTGCCGGAGGGTGCGTTCCTGGTGCTGTGCGGTCCCTCGGGCTGCGGCAAGTCCACGCTGCTGCGGCAGCTGAAGCCCGCCCTGGCCCCTCACGGGACCCGGCAGGGCCGCATTCTGTTCCGGGATACGCCGCTGGACCGGGTGGACCAGCGGACGCTGGCGGCCCGCATCGGCTTTGTCCAGCAGTCGCCGGAAAACCAGATCGTCACCGACAAGGTCTGGCACGAGCTGGCCTTCGGGCTGGAGAGCCTGGGGGTGGACACCCCCACCATCCGCCGCCGGGTGGCGGAGATGGCGGCATTCTTCGGCATCGAGGACTGGTTTTACCGGGACGTTTCCGACCTGTCCGGAGGCCAGAAGCAGCTGCTGAACCTGGCCTCCGTCATGGCCATGCAGCCGGACGTGCTGATTCTGGACGAGCCCACCAGCCAGCTGGACCCCATCGCCGCCTCGGATTTCCTGGCGGTGCTGGGAAAGATCAACCGGGAGCTGGGCACCGCCGTGGTGCTGACGGAGCACCGGCTGGAGGAGGCCTTTCCCCTGGCCACCGCCGTGGCGGTAATGGACCGGGGGCAGCTGCTGTGCACCGGCACGCCCTACGACGTGGGCCGCCGGCTAAAGGCCCTGGGCCACCGGATGTTTCTGGCCATGCCCGCCGCCATGCGCGTCTGGGCCTCGGTGGAAACGGAGGCCCCCTGTCCCGTCACCGTGCGGGAGGGCCGGGATTTTCTGCGGAGCTATGCGGCGGAGCATCCGCTGGTTCCGCTGCCCCGGGAGCAGACGTACCCCCGGCGCCAGCCGGTGCTGACGGTGCAGGGCGCCTGGTTCCGGTATGAGCCGGACAGCCCCGACGTCATCAAGGGGCTGGACCTGACCCTGGGCCGTGGGGAGTTTCTGGCCCTGCTGGGCGGCAACGGCGCGGGCAAGAGCACCACGCTGAAGCTGCTGTCCGGCATGAAAAAGCCCCAGCGGGGCGACATTTCCGTAAAGGGGACCCTGGGCATGCTGCCCCAGAATCCCCAGACCTTATTTGTGAAAAAAACGGTCCGGGAGGACCTGTTCGAGATATTTTCCGGCACAAAAACGCCCCGCCCCCAGCAGGAGGAGCGGGTGGCCCGGATGGTGGCTCTGTGCCGCCTGGAGGACCTGCTGGACCGGCACCCCTATGACCTGTCCGGCGGCGAGCAGCAGCGGGCGGCCCTGGCCAAGGTGCTGCTGCTGGAGCCGGAGATCCTGCTGCTGGACGAGCCCACCAAGGGCCTGGATGCGGAGTTCAAGCAGGCCTTCGCCCTGATTCTGCGGACGCTGCTGGCCCGCGGGGTGTCGCTGCTGATGGTCAGCCACGACGTGGAGTTCTGCGCCCGCTATGCCCACCGCTGCGCCCTGTTTTTTGACGGCAGCGTGGTGACGGAGGCGTCTCCCCGCGCCTTCTTCTCCGGCAACAGCTTCTATACCACCGCCGCCAACCGCATGGCCCGGAGCCTGGAGCCCCAGGCGGTGACGGCGGAGGACGTCATGGCTGTCTGCGGCGGCAAGGTTCCTGCGGAGCCGGCCCTGCCGGAGGACATTCCCCCTCTGCCGGAGCCCCGGGAGGAAACGCCGGACTGGAAGCCCAAAAAGCTGCCCCTGTGGCGCAAGGCCCTGGCCGCCGTGTCCGGAGCGGGGGCCCTGGCCATATTCCTGTATGCCACCGGAGTCACGGACCTGTCCGCCGCCGTGGGCAAGGGCGGCCTGACGGCTCTGGGCTGGCAGCAGCTGCGGCTGTATCTGGTGTTCTGCGGGCTGCTGCTGGTGCTGGCCCTGTCCATCGGCCGCCGGACCAAGCCCCTTGACCTGGTGCAGGTTCCGGCGGAAAAGCGCAGGCTGTCCCGCCGGACGGCAGCGGCGGCGGTGTCTATCCTGCTGCTGATCCCCGTGACCCTGTTTGTGGGGGTCTATTACCTGGACAACAGGCAGTATGGCCTCATGTCGGTGCTGGTGCTGCTGGAGTGCATGGCCCCGTTTTTCCTGGTGTTCGAGGGGCGCAGGCCCCAGGCCCGGGAGCTGGTGGTCATTGCGGTGCTGTGCGCCATCTCCGTGGCGGGCCGGGCGGCATTTTTCATGCTGCCTCAGTTCAAGCCCGTCATGGCCATGACCATCATCTCCGGCGTAGCGCTGGGGGGCGAGAGCGGTTTTCTGGTGGGCGCACTGTCCATGCTGGTGTCCAACATGCTGTTCTCCCAGGGTGTTTGGACGCCGTGGCAGATGTTTAGCATGGGAATTATCGGATTTTTGGCCGGAGTCCTGTTCCGAAAGGGGCTTTTGCGCCGAACTCTGGGGAGCATGTGTACCTTTGGCGCCTTCTGCGCCATCGTGATCTACGGCGGCATCATGAATCCGGCGTCGGTATTGATGTGGGCCGGGGCGGAAAGCCTCACCTGGAAAACGCTGCTGACGTACTACGTCACCGGCTTCCCGGTGGACTGCGTCCACGCGGCAGCCACGGTATTCTTCCTGTGGGTGGCCGCGGAGCCCATGCTGGAAAAGCTGGACCGCATCAAGGAAAAATACGGATTACTCACATAAAAAATACCGGAACCGGCAAAATTTCTGCCGGTTCCGGTATTTTTTTTGCACATCCTTCCAATAGCCTGTCATTTTTTGCGCGTTTCATTCCGGTTTTCTTCCAGTTTTTCCCAGCACAGGGCGGCGGCATAGCCCTCCGGGGCCGGGAGAAGGGAGAAGGCGTAGCCGGGGACGGTGCAGGTGACGGAATCCCCGTCGATCCGGAAATGAACGTGCCGGACCTGGCCCAGTACACCTCCCTGACACTTGATGAGGGCCTCCTTCAGGGTCCAAAGGCGGAAGAAATCCTCGTCACACCGCACAGATTCGCGTTCAGCAGGCGATAAAATGCGTAAAAGTCGGGGCGATACCGGGCGGATCTTCTCCACGTCGATGCCCACCGGGACCTCCGCCACGGCGCAGGCCACCAGACCGTGGCTGTGGCTGATATTGAAATAGCAGCCATTTATCATCGGTTTACCGTTATTTCCTATAAAAACTGTCCCGATATCCGGCGGGATGTCCCGCTTTTCCCGGGCTTTGTCCCGATACAAGCGCAGCATTTCCCGGGACAGGGCACGGCCTGTCTCATGCTCGTCGCCGCGGGACCAGACAAAGCGCCACTCCATATCAGAAAAACGTGATCTGGCTGGTGTCCGCCATGCCGGCAAAGGCCCCCAGGGCCTTCAGCTGCTCGATGTGGGTTTTGGACAGCTTGCTGCAGCAGGCGGCGAACTCCTCCACGGAGATGAAGGTCTTTCCCTTCCGCTTTTCCACGGTGTCCAGGGCGGCGGTCTCGCCCAGGCCCCGGACGGAGACGAAGGGGGGCAGCAGGCCGTTCTCCGTGATCTTGAAGGCGGTGGCCTGGGAGTCGTAGATGCTGATGGTGTCAAAGTGGAAGCCACGGAGATAGAACTCGTAGCACACCTCCAGGGTGACCATCAGGCTCTGCTCCACGGCGGTGGCGTCCTTGTTGTTCTCGATCTCACGGATCTTCCGCTTCACGGCGTCGATACCGGCGCAGCAGTATTCCGCGTCGAAGGCCTTGGCCCGGACGGTGAAGAAGGTGGCATAGAACGCCAGGGGCTGGTGGACCTTGAACCAGGCGATGCGGAAGGCCATCATCACATAGGCCACGGCGTGGGCCTTGGGGAACAGATAGCCGATCTTGGCCAGGGAGTCAATGTACCAGTCGGGCACCTCATGGGCCCGCATGGCATCCTCCCACCCGTCCTGGAAGCCGCCCTTTTTCACCTTGCCCTTCCGGACGGCCTCCATGATCTTGAAGCTCATTTTGGGGTCCAGACCCATATGGATGAGATAGAGCATGATGTCGTCCCGGCAGCCCACGGTCTCCAGAACGGAGGCAGTGCCGCTGACGATCAGGTCCCGGGCATTGCCCAGCCACACGTCGGTGCCGTGGGAGAAGCCGGACAGGCGCACCAGGGTATTGAAATCCTTGGGCTGGGTATCCACCAGCATGCCCCGGGTGAACCGGGTGTTGAACTCCGGAATGGCCACGGCCCCGGTGGGGCCCAGCAGCTCGTCGTTTTCAAAGCCCAGGACCCGGGAGGAGGTGAAGATGCTCATGGTGTCCGGGTCGTCCAGGGGGATGGTCCGGGCGTTGACCCCGGTGAGGTCCTCCAGCATGCGGATCATGGTGGGGTCATCGTGGCCCAGCATGTCCAGCTTCAGCAGGTTATCCTCCATGCAGTGGTATTCAAAATGAGTGGTGATGGTGTCGGCGTCCTCGGCGTCGGCGGGGTGCTGCACGGCGGTGAAATCCTCCACGTCCATGTCGTCGGGGACCACCACCAGGCCGCCGGGGTGCTGGCCGGTGGTGCGGCGGACCCCCACGCAGCCCTGGGTCAGGCGGTTCACCTCGGCGCTGCCGGCGGTGAGGCCCCGCTCGTCCAGGTATTTGCGGACAAAGCCGAAGGCGGTCTTCTCCGCCAGGGTGCCGATGGTACCGGCCCGGAACACCTGGGTCTGGCCGAACATCTCGATGGCGTGGCGGTGGGCCCGGGCCTGGTACTCGCCGGAGAAGTTCAGGTCGATATCCGGCACCTTGCCGCCGCCGTAGCCCAGGAACGTCTCAAAGGGGATGTCGAAGCCGTCCTTGACGTATTTCGTGCCGCACTCCGGGCAGCATTTGTCCGGCATGTCCGCACCGCAGCCGTAGCTGCCGTCGGTGATGAATTCCACATGGCGGCATTGGGGGCAGCGGTAGTGGGGCGGCAGGGAGTTCACCTCGGTGATGCCGGACATATAGGCCACCAGGGACGAGCCAACAGAGCCCCGGGAGCCCACCAGGTAGCCGTTTTCCAGGCTGCGCTGCACCAGCTTCTGGGCGGACATATACACCACGTCGTATTTGCCCAGGATGCTGCCCAGCTCCACATTCAGCCGGTCCACCACCAGCTGGGGGGGCTGGTCGCCGTACAGGGCGTGACACTTGTCCCACACCAGGCGGTTCAGGTCCTCCTGGGAGTTTTCCAGCCGGGGCGGGAACAGCTGGCCCGGAGGCAGCAGCTCGATCTCCTCCACCAGGTCGGCGATGTGGCGGGGGTTGTCGATGACCACCTGATGGGCCAGCTCCTCCCCCAGATAGGAGAACTCCTCCAGCATCTCGGTGGTGGTCTTGAAGTAGATGGGCAGAGGCGCGTCGGCATCGGGGAACTTCTTGCTGGCCAGGAGAATACGGCGGTACGTCTCGTCCTCCGGCTCCTGGAAGTGGACGTCGCCGGTGGCGCAGACGGGCTTTCCCAGCTCCCGGCCCAGGCGGACGATGGTGCGGTTGAATTCCCGCAGCTCCTCCTCGGACCGGACGTCGCCGTTGCGGAGCATGAACATATTGTTGCAGATGGGCTGGATCTCCAGATAGTCATAGAAGGAGGCGATGCGCTTGAGCTCGGCCCAGTCCTTGTGGTCCTTCACCGCCTGGAACAGCTCCCCGGCCTCGCAGGCCGAGCCGATGATGAGCCCCTCCCGATGGGCCATCAGCTCGGTTTTGGGGATGATGGGCACCCGCTTGAAGTATTGCAGGTTGGAAGCGGAGATCAGCTGGTACAGGTGCTTGAGGCCCATTTTGTTCTTGGCCAGAATGATGATGTGCTTGGGGAAGCGGCTGGACTTGCTGCCCTGGGGCCGCAGCTTCAGCATCTGGGGGTTGATATCCTGGAGACGGCGGATGCCCAGCTCCCGCTCCAGCTTCTCAAAGAACGGGATCAGCATGTAGGCCACCATAGCCGCGTCGTCAGAGGCCCGGTGGTGATTGAAGGCGGGCAGGTCCAGGTATTCGGCCACAATGTCCAGCTTGAACTTGTGAAGCTGGGGCAGCAGGTTCTGGGCCAGGATCAGGGAGTCCACATAGGTGGGGTCAAAGGGGATGCCCTCCCGGCGGCAGCCGGCCCGGATGAAGCTGATGTCAAATTCGGCGTTGTGGGCCGCCAGGGGGCGGCCGTTCACAAAGGACAGGAAGGCCGTCAGGGCCTCCTTGGGGGACGGGGCGCCGGAAAGCATGGCGTCGGTGATGCCGGTGAGGCCGATGATCTCCGGCGTCAGGCGGCGGCCGGGGTTCACGAAGGTCTGGAACCGGTCGGTGACCTGGCCGTTTTTCAGCACCACGGCACCGATCTCGGTGATGGCCTCCCGGTCCACCTTCAGGCCGGTGGTCTCAATATCGAAGCAGACGATCTCGTCGGAAAAGTCCTGGTCCTGGGGGCCGTGGACGGCGATGCGGTCGTCCAGATTGTTGATGAAATAGCCCTCTACGCCGTAGAGAATTTTAATTTTGCCCTTGGCGGTGTGCCAGGCGTCGGGGAAGGACTGGGCCACGCCGTGGTCGGTGATGGCAATGGCCGGGTGGCCCCAGGAGATGGCCTGCCTGATAACGGAGGCGGTGTCGGTCAGGGCGTCCATGTTGGACATCTTCGTGTGCAGGTGCAGCTCCACCCGCTTCTCCGGGGCGGTGTCCTCCCGGGGCTTGTGGGGGATCTTCATGATGTGGAAGGGGCGCAGCTGAATGTCCTTGCCGTCGCGGCTGAGCTCCACATTGCCCTGGACCCGGAGCCACATGCCCGGGGACACGGCGTTCTGCATGGACTGGGCCTCCTTGCCCTCCATGTACTTGGTGACGGTGACGGAATTCCGGTAGTCCGTCATGTCGAAGGTCAGCCGCCAGACCCCGGGCTTGCGGGTCTCGTAGCACTCGGCGGCAAAGACCTTGCCCTCGATCACCACAGCGCCCATTTTGGGGTTCAGGCCGTCGATGGAGACGGGCTTGCCCTTGATCTCCCGGCCCATGAGGACGTCGGACCTGTCATCTGCGCGCTGGGGGGTGCGGAAGCTCAGGCGCAGCTGGCGCAGGTCGTATTGGTCCATCAGCAGCTGGCGCAGGGCGGTGACGGCGGCCTCCGGCAGCGGGGCGGAGGCCGTCAGCTCCAGCTCCATAGTGCGCTGGGCACGGTCCATGCTGCCGCCCACCACGCAGGCGTCATGGAGCAGCAGGCCCAGCTCACGGGGCGGCACGAAGCTCTCGAAAAAGGTAAAAAACGGTATTTTATCGCACATATGAGGGCATCCCTCCTTATAGCTTGTCGATCTCGTCCATCAGGGCGTCCACCAGCTTGTCCTGGGGCACCTTGTACAGAATTTCGCCATGGCGGAACAGCAGACCCTCGCCGTCGCCTCCGGCGATGCCCACGTCGGCAGCCCGGGCCTCGCCGGGGCCGTTGACCACGCAGCCCATGACGGCCACGGTGATGGGCTTGGTGCAGCCCTGGAGGCGGCGCTCCACCTCCCGGGCGATGGGGATCATGTCGTATTTGGTGCGGCCGCAGGTGGGACAGGAGATCAGATTGGGCCCCGTCTGCCGCAGGCCGGCGGCAGAGAGAATATCCAGGGCGGCCCGGACTTCCTCCTCCGGGTCCGCCGTCAGGCTGACCCGGAGGGTATCGCCGATGCCCTGGCACAGCAGGCCGCCGATGCCGATGGCGGATTTCAGCACCCCCAGGCGGGGCGTGCCGGCCTCGGTGACTCCCAGGTGCAGAGGATAGGGCGTCTGCTGGTGGAGCATGCGGTAGGCCTCCATGTTCACCGGTACCCGGGAGCACTTGACGGAGATGCAGATATCGTCGAAGCCGCAGTCGTTCAGCAGGCGGACGTGGCCCAGGGCGCTGTCCACCAGGGCCTGGGCGGTGACGCCGCCGTATTTTTGCAGCAGCTCCCGCTCCAGGGAGCCGCCGTTGACGCCGATGCGGATGGGGATGCCCCGGTCCCTGCAGGCGTCGGCCACGGCACGGACCTTTTCCGCGGAGCCGATGTTGCCGGGGTTGATACGGATCTTGTCCACCCCCTGGCGGACGCACTCCAGGGCCAGGCGGTAGTCAAAGTGGATATCCGCCACCAGGGGGATGTGGATGCGGCGGCGGATGGGGCCGATGGCCCGGGCGGCGTCCATATCCGGCACCGCCACCCGGATGATCTGGCACCCGGCCCCCTCCAGGCGGAGGATCTGGGAGACGGTACGCTCCACGTCCTGGGTGGGGGTATTGCACATGGATTGGATGCTGACCGGCGCGCCGCCGCCCACGGCCACGGCGCCCACATGAATCTGCTTGCTCATGGTTTATATCCTCCTTGCGAGTAAAATGCGCCGCACGGGGCGGCGAAATGGGGCCGGCAAAGACGCCGGCCCCATTCCGGGACGGTCTGCCGCTATTGAAACAGCTTGATGACGTCGTGGAAGGTGATGACCAGCATGAGGCCCATGAGAAGGACAAAGCCGGCCAGATGGACGTAATTTTCAAACCTGGCGGGGATCTGCCTGCGGATGATGCGCAGGGACAGGGCGTTGACCACCAGGAAGAAAATCTTGCCGCCGTCCAGAGCGGGCAGGGGCAGCAGGTTCATCACCGCCAGGTTCACGGCGATGAGGGCCGCCAGGTACGCGATGTTGGCGGCGGCGGCCCGGGCATTTTCCGACTGCTCGCCCACGGTGGTGATGGTGGACACGATGCCCACGGGGCCGCTCATATCGGAAAAGCCCGCCTCGCCGGTGATGAGCATCTGGAGGCTCAGGCGCACCAGGCGGACAAAGTCCACCGCCTGGTCCCAGCAGTATTTCAGCCGCCCGCCGAAGGTCAGCTCCTGGGCGCCGAAATACAGGCCGAAGCCGGTGAATTTCTGGCCGGACTGATCCAGGTACTCGCCGCGCTCCATGTGGAAATTCTCCAGACGGAGCTTCTGGCCGTCCCGGCGGATGACCAGGTCGAAGTCGCCGGTCTTGTTGCGGCCCAGCAGCAGGGACACGTCGCTGAAGGTGTAGATGCGCTCCCCGTCGATGGACAGGATGCGGTCGCCCACCTGAAGGCCGGAGGCGGATTCCAGCGGGCAGCCGTCGGCGAAGCCGTGGATTACCGGGACGTTGACGGCCTTGACCCCGGCGTAAAGCACCAGAATGATGACAAGGCCCGTGAGGAAGTTCATCAGGGCGCCGGCGGCGAAGATCAGGAGCTTGCGCCAGAAGCCCTGGTTATTCAGGGCAGCGGGGTCGTCGGAGTCCTCCTCCTCCCCCTCCATGGCGCAGAAGCCGCCGATGGGCAGCAGGCGCAGGGAATACTGGGTGTCGCCCTTGGTTTTTTTCAGCAGGGCGGGGCCCATGCCGATGGCGAACTCGTTGACCCGCACGCCGCAGGCCTTGGCCGCCAGGAAGTGGCCCAGCTCGTGGACGGCGATGAGCACGCCGAATATCAGGATCGCAGCTAAAATATAGATCATACCATGTCTCCTACCGTTTGCAGTACAGCGGCTCGCGCCTGTCTGTCTGCTTCCAGTATATCCGGAAGGTCCGGGGCATATTTCACCTCCACCCGGGAAAGGGCGGACTCCACCAGGCGGGGAATGTCGTTGAAGCCCACACGCTCCTGCAGAAACAGGGCCACCGCCGCCTCGTTGGCACCGTTCATAATGGCGCAGGCGGTGCCGCCGGCTTTGGCGCACTGGCGGGCAATGCGCAGGCAGGGGAAGGCGTCCAGGTCCGGAGCCCGGAACGTCAGGTCCCCGCAGGTCAGCAGGTCCAGAGGCGTATCCGGGCTGGGGGCCCGGTGAGGCCAGGTGAAGGCATAGCGGATGGGGAGCTTCATATCCGGGGTGCCCAGCTGGGCGATCATGGCGCCGTCCCGGTACTCCACCAGGGAATGAACGATGCTCTGGCGGTGGATCACCACGTCCACCTGCTCCACCGGCAGACGGTACAGCCGCATGGCCTCGATGACCTCCAGCCCCTTGTTCATCAGGGTAGCAGAGTCGATGGTGATTTTTGCACCCATGGACCAGTTGGGATGCTTCAGGGCATCGGCGGGAGTGACCCCCTCCAGGTCCCGGAAGCTGCGGCCGAAGAAGGGGCCGCCGGAGCAGGTCAGCAGCAGCCGCCGGACCTCATTCCGGTCCCGGCAGCCCTGGAGACTCTGGAAAATGGCGCTGTGCTCGGAGTCCACGGGGACGATGTCCGCCCCCCAGCGCTCCGCCTGGGCCATGACCAGCTCCCCGGCGCAGACCAAGGTCTCCTTATTGGCCAGGGCAATGCGTTTTTTTTGCCGGATGGCAGCCAGGGTGGGCTCCAGGCCCACGCTGCCCATAACGGCGGTGACCACGGTGTCGGCCTGGGGCAGCTGGGCCGCCAGCAGCAGACCCTCCGGCCCCTCCGCCACCCGGATATCCGTATCCGACAGCCGCAGGCGCAGCTGACGGGCGGCGTCCCGGTCATACAGCACCGCCAGCTGGGGGTGAAACTCCCGGGCCTGCCGCTCCAGCAGGTCCACCTGGCGGTTGGCGGTAAGGGCCGCCACGGTAAGGCCCAGCTCACGGGCCACCTGGAGGGTCTGGCGGCCGATGGAGCCGGTGGAGCCCAGCAGGGAGATGGTTTTTGTCATGGACGCCCTCCCCTTACGCCGCCAGGGCCCGCAGCAGGGCGCACAGCACCGGGGCGGCAAACAGCACGCTGTCGAACCGGTCCAGCACGCCGCCGTGGCCCGGCAGCAGTCGTCCGTAATCCTTGATGCCGTACTGGCGCTTGACGGCGGAGAAGCTCAGATCCCCCAGCTCCCCCAGCACCGCGCCCAGCAGGCCCAGGGCAATGCACAGGGAATAGCTCAGGGCCGTGTGGGTCATGGCCCGGAACACCGCGCAGAAAACGGCCATGCCGGCCATGCCGCCTGCCAGACCGCCCAGGGCACCCTCCACGGTTTTGTGGGGGCTGACCAGGGGGGCCAGCTTATGCTTTCCGCAGGCCATGCCGGTGAACAGGGCCAGGGAGTCGCTGCAGAAGGCCGCCACCAGGGGCGTCAGCACCAGGAGACAGCCGTTATCCAGGGTGCGCAGGCCATACAGCCCGGAGAAGGCCCAGGGAATGGCAAAGCCCGCCGCGGCCATGGCGCACACGTCGGTAAACGTCAGGGCATGAGGCTTTCCATAGGTCAGGACCCCGGACAGGGGCAGGGTCAGGGCCGCTGCCAGCAGCAGGCCCTCCAGGGCAGCGCAGCCGGGCCACACCGCCCGGGCCAGCAGCAGCACGCCGCACACGGCGGGAAGCACCGTCCAGCGGCGGGCCTTGTCCGGGCCGCACACCGCCGTCAGCAGCTCGTGGGCGGCGATGACGGTCAGGGCCGCCAGCAGCAGGGCCGTGGTCCAGGCCGGGGCGATGCACAGCACCGCCAGCAGGGCGGGAATCCCCACCACAGCCACCAATATCCTCTGTTTCATAGTTGTATCCTCTCTATTTCACGCCGCCGAACCGCCGGTCGCGGCTCTGGTAGGCGATGATGGCTTGGTCCAGGGCCCGGCTGTCGAAGTCCGGCCACAGGGTATCGCAGAAGTAAAACTCCGAATAGGCGCACTGCCACAGCAGAAAGCCGGACAGGCGCTCCTCGCCGCTGGTGCGGATGATGAGCTCCGGGTCCGGGATGCCGGCAGAGTACAGATAGGAGGAAAAGCCCTCCTCGGTAAGGTCCTCCGGGACGGCCTCGCCCCGGGTGCAGTCCTGTGCGAAGCGGCGGGCGGCATGGAGGATCTCCTCCCGGCCGCCGTAGTTCAGGCAGACGTTGGCCTGAAAGCCGTGGATATGGCTGGAAATTTCATTGGTGCGGTCCACCAGGGCCTGAAGCTCCGGCGAGATGGCGGACAGGTCCCCCAGAAAGCGCAGGCGGATCTGATCGCGCTCCATAGAGTCGATGGCCTCCAGCATATATTGCTTCAGAAGGCCCATAATGACCCCCACCTCGTCGGCGGGACGCTTCCAGTTCTCCGTAGAGAAGGCGTACACCGTCAGGTATTCCACCCCCAGATCCTTGCAATAGGTGGCGATCTTGCGGAAGGTCTCGGCCCCTACTTTATGTCCGGCAGTGCGAGGCAGGCCGCGCTGCTTCGCCCAACGACCGTTGCCGTCCATAATAATAGCGATGTGGCGGGGCAGGCGGCTCATGTCCACCTGCCCCGCCCCGTGATGATGGATCTTTTTGGAAAACAGGCCCATCAGACAGACAGGAGCTCCTTTTCCTTGTTTTCCAGGAGCTTATCCAGCTCCTTGCAGCTGTCGTCGGTCAGCTTCTGCAGGTCCTTTTCCGCCATCTTCAGCTCGTCCTCGGTGATCTCGGAGGCCTTCTGCTGCTTCTTGAAATTCTCCATGGCGTCGCGGCGGATGTTGCGCACGGCCACCTTGCCTCCCTCGGTATACTTGCGGATCTGCTTGACCAGGTCCTTGCGGCGCTCCTCCGTCAGCTGGGGGAAGCTCAGGCGGATGGACTTGCCGTCGTTCTGGGGGTTGATGCCCAGGTCGGACTCCTGGATGGCCTTTTCAATGCCCTTGAGGGCAGAGGCGTCCCAGGGGGTGATGACCAGGCTGCGGGGATCGGGAGAGGCCACGGACGCGATCTGCTGGATGGGGGTGGGGGTGCCGTAGTAGTCCACATGGATGCGGTTGAGCACGGAGGCGTTGGCACGGCCTGCGCGGACGGCAGCAAAGTCGTTGGCAACGGATTCGATGCTCTTCTTCATTTTTTCCTCGTAAATCTTGTACTCGTCTTTCAGCATGGGGTTATGCCTCCTTCACAATTGTTCCGATTTTTTCGCCGCGCAGGGCACGGACGATGTTGTAGGGGTCCTTCAGCGCGAACACCAGCACGGGAATGTGGTTGTCCATGGACAGGCTGGTGGCGGTGGAATCCATGACGGCCAGGCGGCGCTTGAGCACCTCGTCGTAGGTGATGGCGTCGAACTTCACGGCGTTGGCGTTCTTGGCGGGGTCGCAGTCGTACACGCCGTCGATGTTCTTGGCCAGCAGGATCACATCGGCGCCGATCTCGGCGGCGCGGAGCACAGCGGCGGTATCCGTGGAGAAGAAGGGGCAGCCCACGCCGCAGCCGAAGATCACCACGCGGCCCTTTTCCAGATGGCGCACGGCACGGGCCCGGATGTAGGGCTCCGCCACCTCCTTGATCTCCAGCGCCGTCTGGACCCGGACGTCCACGCCCTTCTGCTCCAGTACGTCGGCCATGGCCATGCAGTTCATGGCGGTGGCCAGCATGCCCATATGGTCGGCGCGGGTGCGCTCGATGTGGCCCTCGCCGTTTTTGACGCCGCGCCAGAAGTTGCCGCCGCCGATGACCACGCCCACCTGGACGCCCATGGCCACGCACTCCTTAATGACGTCGGCCACCCGGCCCATGACCTGGAAGTCCAGGCCGAAGTGCTTGTCGCCGGCCAGGGCCTCGCCGCTGATCTTCAGCAGCACCCGCTTATACTTCGGTTCGTCCATTGACAGAATCCTCCCTATCTATACTTAGGTGTATTTTACCTTATTTTTCTGGTTTTGCATAGGGGGTAAACGGAAATTTTTCCGAGGTTGTTTTTTCCCGTCGAAGGGTATATAATATGGAATATTGCACCATGGAGGGGGACGAAATATGGAGCTGCGGCACGTATACGGAAGGACCTATGCCGCCGTGGGGGCCACGGCGCTGATGCCGGTATATAAGCTGACGGACACGGACATCGTGCTGATGGACACGGGATACGCCAAGCTGGACCGCAGCGCCCTGACGAATCTTATGGAGGACAACGGGTTCCGGCTGCGGGGGATTCTGTGCTCCCACGCCCACTTTGACCACACAGGCAACGTCCGCTACTTGCAGCAGCGGTACGGCTGCCAGGCGGCGGCCCAGATCATCGAGGCGGGCATCTCCGTGAATCCCGATGCGTACCGGGCCAACTATGTGGCCCTGACCTATGGCAAGAGCCACGAATACTTCCTGGAGGAGTGCTTTCTGGCGGACGTGATCATCCCCGCCGACGCAGACCATGTGGACTTCTGCGGGGCGCGGTTCGGCATATTGCAGCTGCCGGGACACTCCGCCGGACACATCGGCATTGTGACCCCGGACAACGTGGCCTATGTGGGAGACTGCCTCATTGACGAGGGGCAGATCGAGGGGGCCAAGCTGCCCACCAGCATGTTCATCGCCCGGGACCTGGAAAGCAAGGAGAGCCTGCGGGCGCTGCGGTGCCCGGCATACATCATCGCCCACAAGCAGGTGCTGACGGATATCGGGCCGCTGATCGACCGGAACCTTGCGTTTATCCTGGACAAGGGACAGGAGGTGCTGGACTGCCTGGAGGACGGCATGTCCTTTGACCAGTGGATCTATACCTTCTGCAAAAAAGAAAACGTCCGGACCCACAATGAGTTCAAGTTCAGCGTGGTGGAGCGGAATTTTGCCAACTTTGTGGACTGGCTGGCAGACGAGGGCCGCATTGAGGTGCGGCGGGAATTCTGCGCCAAGCACTATTTCCGCAGGGATGCGTAAAGCAAACGATTGCATTGGGGCGGAAACCGGCTATCATAGGCGGGCACCCCTGCAAGTATAACGAAAATCTGAGGTATTGAAGGATGAACATTGAGGAAAAGCTGAACATGACCATGCTCTGCGACTTTTATGAGCTGACCATGGGCAACGGGTATTTCGAGAACGGCTTCAAGGATAAGATCACGTATTTTGACGTGTTCTTCCGCCGGGTGCCGGACCAGGGCGGCTTTGCCATCGCCGCGGGCCTGGAGCAGCTGATCGACTACATCGAGAACCTGCACTTCACCCAGGAGGACATTGCGTATCTTCGGGGGCGGAACCTGTTCTGCGAGGAATTTCTGGAATATCTGGCCAATTTCCGGTTTACCGGCGACATTTACGCCGTGCCGGAGGGGACCCCGGTGTTCCCCAAGGAGCCCCTGGTGGTGGTGCGGGCTCCGGCCATTGAAGCACAGCTTATCGAGACCTTTACCCTGCTGACCATCAACCACCAGAGCCTCATTGCCACCAAGGCCAACCGCATCGTCCGGGCTGCACGGGGCCGCACGGTGCTGGAGTTCGGCTCCCGCCGGGCCCAGGGCGCCGACGCCGCCATCATCGGCGCACGGGCCGCGTATATCGGCGGCTGCGGCGGCACCGCCTGCACCATCTCCGACCAGCTGTACGGCGTGCCCGCCGGGGGCACCATGGCTCACGCCTGGGTGCAGATGTTCGACACGGAGTATGATGCTTTCAAGACGTACTGCGAAATTTACCCCACCAACGCCACGCTGCTGGTGGATACCTACAACACCCTGAAATCCGGCGTGCCCAACGCCATCCGGGCCTTCAATGAGGTGCTCAAGCCCATGGGCATCACCAAGTGCGGCATCCGGCTGGACTCCGGCGACATGGCGTATCTGACCCGGAAGGCCCGGAAGATGCTGGACGACGCCGGGTGGACCGAATGCAAAATCACCGTGTCCAACTCCCTGGACGAGTATCTGATCCAGGATCTGTTTTTGCAGGGCGCCCAGATCGATATGTTCGGCGTGGGTGAGCGGATGATCACCGCCCGGTCCGAGCCGGTGTTCGGCGGCGTATACAAGCTGGCGGCGGTGGAGGACGATGAGGGAAACATCATCCCCAAGATCAAGGTCAGCGAAAACGTGGAGAAGATCACCATCCCCCACTTCAAGAAGGTCTACCGCTTCTATGGCCGGGATACCGGCAAGGCCATTGCCGACCTGATCACCCTCCACGACGAGACGGTGGACGACAGCCAGGACATGGAGATCTTCGACCCCATGGCCACCTGGAAAAAGAAAACCGTGTATAACTTCACGGCCCGGGAGCTGCTGGTGCCTATTTTCCTCAACGGCAAGCGGGTGTATGACTCCCCTTCCCTGCTGGAGATCCAGGCCTATTGCCGCCAGCAGGTGGACACCCTGTGGGACGAGGTGAAGCGGTTCGATTATCCCCACAAGTATGTGGTAGACCTGTCCCGGAAGCTGTGGGACATTCAGCAGGAGCTGCTGCGGTCCTCTCAGCAGTGACCTGCGGGCGAACGGGGTTGTCCGTCCCTACAGGCCCTCTCAGTCGGCTGCGCCGACAGCTCTCCCAGAGGGAGAGCCAAGGCTGTAGAGCTCGCTGCCCTCAGCGGGCCGCAAAACAGACACCCTTAGATACCCATACACCGCCGATGAGCGGCGGGGACAGTGGGAAAGGAGGAAGGATTTCCGGTGAAGAAACCACATGTGCAGCAAAAGACAGAGCGGCGCATATCCGCGGCGCTGCGGCTGGGACTGGTGGCGGTGCTGCTGCTGGCCCAGATCGCGCTGGTGCTGTTTCTCAGCGATCTGCTGCGGCAGCGGATGGCTATGGCGTACACAGTGCTGGAGCTGCTGGCTCTGGCCTATGCCTTCCGCATCAACAGCCGGCCCGGCGGCAGCTCGTATAAGCTGGGCTGGACCCTGCTGATCCTGACGGTGCCGGTGGTGGGGCTGATCCTGTACTGGCTGTGGAACGGGGACCATCCCCAGAAGCGGCTGGACCTGAAAAAGCTGCCCAGGCCCCAGGAATCCGAGGCCCGGCGGGAGGCCAGCCGCCTCCAGGTGGAGAAGCTGCGGTGGGAGCACCCGGAGTGGGGACGCCTGGCGGCGTATCTGGACCGGCAGGGCTTCCCCCTGTACACCGGCACCGGGGCCGTGTATCTGCCCACCGGCGAGGCGTATCTGGAGGACATGCTGGAGCGCATGGAGCAGGCGGAGCACTTCATTTTCATGGAGTTTTACATCATGGCCGAGGGGCAGCTGTGGGACCGGCTGATGGATATTTTCCGGCGGAAGGCCGGACAGGGCGTGGAGATCAAGGTGCTGTTCGACGACTTCGGCAGCATGATGCGCATGCCCGAGGAGGCTGTGGAGGAGCTGCGGCGCATTGGGGCGGAGGTGCTGATCTTCAACCCGGTGCACCACTATGTGAACCGGCTGTACTTCAACTATCGGGACCACCGGAAGATCGCCTGCATCGACGGGGACACCGCCTATACCGGCGGGGCCAATATCGCCGACGAGTACGCCAACATCACCGAGCGGTTCGGCTATTGGAAGGATGACGGCATCCGGCTGGAGGGCCAGGCCTGCTGGACCCTGACCCGGGAGTTCATCTATATGTGGGAGCGCATGGGCGGCTCCCTGCAGCAGGAGCACGACTATTACCGGCCCCAGAGCAGCGCGGCGGGGCAGGGCTTTGTGCAGCCCATCGCGGACGGGCCGGACAGCAACCCAGTGTCCTCTGCCGAGGACGCGTTTCTGCAGCTGATCGGCGGGGCCAAGCACATGGTGTACATCACCTCACCGTATCTGGCCATTGACGAGTCCATGGAGAAGGCCCTGTGCATGGCCGCCGGCAGCGGCGTGGACGTGCGGCTGATGATGCCCGGCATCCCGGACCACAAGTTCGCCTTTATGGTGGCGGAGAGCTATTTCGGGGAGCTGCTGAACCACGGCGTGAAGATCTATCGGTTCACCCCGGGGCTGCTGCACGGGAAAACCGTGTTGGCGGACCGGGAGGCGGCGTTCGTGGGGTCCGTGAACATGGACTACCGCAGTTTCCAGCTGCACTTCGAGTGCGGCACCCTGCTGTACGGCGCGCCGGCCATAGAGACGCTGCTGGAGGACATGGACGGCATTATGGAAAAGTCCCGGCAGGTGACCCGGGCGGACTGGGAGCACCGGCCCCTGCTGCACAGAGTGCTGGGCGGCCTGCTGCGGCCCTTTGCCATGTGGATGTAAATATCAAAAAAAGCCCTGCTTTTTTTGATAAAAATTGCAGTCTGCCGTGCGCATAATTTGTTCGCCATAGGCGAACAAATTCCACACTTGCAGACTGAGAAGTGTTTTTTGCGACGTACACGCCGCCGCAAAAAACGGATTATACTTGCTTTGCCGCCTGCGGGCGGCAAGCTCTGCGAGGCGTTTACAACAGCGTTCAACCCCGGAGGCAGAATGCCTCCGGGGTTGATTTTTTATGGCTCCAGCTTCCGGAGCAGGCGGTCCGTAAGGGACACGGTCATGGCGGCGGCCGCCGCCAGCAGCACCGTTACCGCGCCGCCGCACCACAACACCGCCTGGTATGCGGCCCGGCGCATCAGCGGTCCCCTCCGTCGCTGACGATGTGGTAATAGGCGGTGGAGGTGGCGCGGTACACCAGGGTGTACAGCACCGCAAAGGCCAGGAAGCTGGCGGCGGTGGTGCCCACCAGCAGGCGGGTGTTCCAGAGGTTGAACAGAAGCAGCAGCTTATGGACAAAGGGGAAGGCGAAGACCAGATGCAGCCCCGCCAGCAGCAGCGGCAGGAAGAATACCAGCAGCAGCTGACTGTTGATGCTGGAACGGATGTCCCGGCGGGTCATGCCCACCTTCTGCATGATGTCAAAGCGGGCCTGGTCCTCGTAGCCCTCGGAGATCTGCTTGTAATAGATGATGAGCACCGCGGCCAGAGAGAAGCCCACGCTCAGCAGGATGCCCAGGAAGAAGAGGCTTCCGTAGGACCCGTAGAAATCGTCGCGATTCTCCGACAGGGATTCCACGTTGAAGCGGATATCGTCCTGCCGGGACACCAGCGCCTCCCGGATGGCGGCGGCCACAGGGTCGCCCTCGTCCCAGGCAGGCTCCTGACCCAGGTCGAAGCCGCAGCTCCAGCTGCGGGACACGCCGGTGTTCATGCCCTCCATCAGGCGGTCCATGTCCGCTATTTCCTCGTCGGGGACGATGGCCGTCAGCTGGGTGACCACGCTGGCGGAGTCACCGCCGGAGGCCAGGTTGTCCACCAGGCCCTTCACCTGCCAGACAGCGCCGCCGGGGAAGGACAGGGTGCTCTCCCGGTAGTCGGACCGGCCATGGCAGATATACACCTGGCCCGGGGACAGGGTCAGACGGGCGCCCATGGCGGCGTTGTAGTCCGACAGGGGGATGGCGGTGAACTGAACGGCATCGCTGATGCTGCCGCCTGCGCCCTGCAGGACGCCGTTGCGAACAGTCAGCGCCGAGGAGGAGGAACGGTACTCCCGCAGGTCCTGCATCTGCGCGCCACGGCTGCGGGCGGCAGTGACGACGGCGGCGTGCAGGTCGGAGTGGTCCCGGTACAGGTCCTCCCGGTCCGTGTACCAGACGGTAACGTTCTCCGCCCGGGGATAGCGGGTACGGAGGGAATCCTCCGCCCCGAAATACAGGCAGGTGGTGGAGGAGAGCATCACCAGCACCATAGTGCCCAGGATGCAGATGGAGGCAAGGCCTGCGCCGTTGCGCTTCATGCGGTAGACCAGGGAGGAAACGGACACGAAATGCCGCTTCCGGTAATAGAACCGGGGATTCCTTTGCAGCAGGCGGCACAGGGTCACGGAGCCGGAGATAAACAGCAGATAGGTGGCGGCGATGACCATCAGCACGGCGGCGAAGAACCAGGTCAGGGCCGTCAGAGGCTCCCGGATGGACACAGCCAGGTAGTAGGCCGCCCCCAGCAGCAGAACGCCCAGCAGCGCCAGGGCCCAATTGGCCCGGGGCGGCTTCTCCCCCACCGCCTCGCTGCGCATGAGCTGGATGGCGGTGGAGCGGCGGACCCGCAGCAGAGCGGACAGCAGGATCAGCAGGTAAATGGCCCCGTACAGGCCCAGGGCCATCAGCAGGCCCCCTGCGGACACCCGATAGGTCATGTCCGCCTCCAGGCCCATGACCCGCATAAGGCCCAGCTCCGCCAGCTTGCTCAGCACCACGCCCAGGGCCAGCCCCCCCAGCAGGGACAGGCCGCCGGACAGCAGAGACTCCCAGCAGAGAATGCGGGAAATGTCCCCCTTGCCCATGCCCAGGACGTTGTACAGAGCAAACTCCCGGTTCCGGCGGCGGATCAGAAAGGAATGGGTGTAAAACAGCAGCAGCAGAGAAAACACCCACAGCACAAAGCTGCCCAGATTCAGGATCACCTGCACGGAGCCGCTGCCGGGCAGGGTTCCCTCCGGCAGCCGGGCCAGGGCCACAAGAATGTAGAAAAACGACACGGCGCCTACGCCGGTCAGCAGGTACGGTACGTAGAGGCGGCTGTTTTTCCGGATGCCGTCCCAGGCCAGATGACGGTACAGCTTCATGCCCGGTCACCGCCTGCCTGAAGCATGGTCAGGGTGTCCGCGATCTTCTGGTACAGCTGCTCGTCGGTACACTGGCCGCGGTACAGCTGGTGGAACACCTGACCGTCCTTGATGAACAGCACCCGTCCGGCGTGGCTGGCGGCCTTGACGGAGTGGGTGACCATGAGGATGGTCTGACCCTGGCGGTTGATCTGGCCGAACAGGTCCAGCAGCTCATCGGTGGAGCGGCTGTCCAGGGCCCCGGTGGGCTCATCAGCCAGGATCAGCCGGGGATGGGTGATCAGCGCCCGGGCCACGGCGGCCCGCTGCTTCTGGCCGCCGGACACCTCGTAGGGATACTTGTCCAGCAGCTCCAGGATGCCCAGCTGGCGGGCGATGGGATCCAGGCGGGCCTTCAGCTCCCGGTAGGGCCGCCCCGCCAGCACCAGGGGCAGATAGATGTTGTCCCGCAGGGTGAAGGTGTCCAGCAGGTTGAACTCCTGGAACACGAAGCCCAGGTTGTCCCGGCGGAAGGCCGCAGCGTCGGACTCCCGGACGGCGGACATGTCCCGCCCGTCCAGCTCCACCCGGCCGGCGGTGGGCTTATCCAGCGCCGCCAGAATATTCAGCAGGGTGGTCTTGCCGGAGCCGGACTCGCCCATAATGGCCACATATTCCCCCTCCTCCACGGAGAAGTCCACCTGGCGCAGCGCCGTGACCTGGCTGCCGCCGAAACGGGTGGTATAGACCTTTTTCAGGCCCGTTACATTGAGAATTTGCATATCCATGCCTCCTTTACGGGGCCTATTATAGCAGACCGGGGAAATGCGCGGCCATCGAATGGGCTTACATTTCCCCGGTCTGAGCTTACATTTTTGTCACTCGTGGGTGCGGACGTTGATGAACTCCGCACGGAGCTTGGAATAGAGGATGGTCTGGCTGCTGTATAGGCCGCAGTAGCCGGAGAGGAGATAGCTCAGGGCGCAGGCCACGGCGAAGTAGGGCGCCCCGGCAGAGCCGAACAGCTCCACGCTGAGCAGCACCGACGCCACGGGGCAGTTCACCGCCCCGCAGAATACCGCCACCAGGCCGATGGCCGCGGCAAAGCCCGCAGGCAGGCCCAGGAGCCCCCCCATGAAGCAGCCGAAGGCAGCGCCCACGAAGAACGACGGCACCACCTCGCCGCCCTTGAAGCCGCAGCCGATGGTGACGGCGGTGAACAGGAGCTTCCACAGCCACGCCCAGCCGCTGATGTCCCCCCGCAGGGCCCGGGCGATGACGTCCATGCCCGCGCCGTTGTAGTCGCCGTTGGTGAGCATGCTCAGGACGATGAGGATGGCCGCGCCGGCCAGCACCCGCAGCCAGGGATTCCGGAAGCTGCGGGTCAGCAGGTGCTCCGTCCAGTGCAGCCCCTTGCAGAACAGGATGCTGACCAGGGCGCACAGAATGGACAGGACCACCACCGGCAGCATCAGCTCCAGGGTCACCCGGGGCATGGACACCGTGAAGCGGGTGGGCTCCACCCCCATGAGGGCGGATACACCGAAGGCCGCCATGGCGGCGGTGATGCAGGGCACCAGGCCCGCGTAATACAGCACGCCCACGCTGATGACCTCCAGGGCGAACACCGTGGCGGTGAGGGGCGTGCCGAACAGGGCGGAGAACACGCCGCTCATGCCGCACAGGGTGGCAAGGGGCAGGTCCTTTTCCCCCAGGCGCAGGAGCTTGCCCGCCTGGAAGCCCAGGCCGCCGCCGATCTGAAGGGCCGCGCCCTCCCGGCCGGCGCTGCCGCCGCACAGGTGGGTAATGACGGTGGACACGAAGATCACCGGCACCAGCAGAATGGGGACGCTTTCGCCGAAGTGAACGGACTCGATGATGGCGTTGGTGCCCTTGCCCTCCAGATGGCAGAGCTTGTAAAGCCCCACGATGGCAAGGCCCCCCACCGGCATCAGGTATAGGATCCAGGGGTGGGCCAGGCGCACGGCGGTGGCATAGTTGACGCCGATATGAAACAGGGAGCCGATCACGCCGCCGGCCACACCGATGATGCCGCCCAGCAGCACCCATTTTCCCAGCGCCGCCGGGTATGCTCCCATATGCATTATGGTCTTTTTCCACTTATCCACCGCTTGCCGCCGTCCTTTCCGCCCGTTCCCCCAAAAAATCTTCTTCCTTTTATAGCCAGCTTTTTTCGACAGTCTCTTTATAGCATCTTTACGGTTTGGTGTCAATCCGGCATATCAGCCATTCCCTGTTTCCGCAAAAACAGGGGCCTGCCTCCCGAAAAGCAAAGCCCCCGTCCTGTTTCATTTTGCTTCAGCTGCCCAGATGAAGCGCCTGGAGAAGCAGAAGCCAGCTGAGCCCATAGTAGGTGACCACAGCCACCAGATCGTTCACGGTGGTAATCAGCGGCCCGGAGGCCACGGCAGGGTCCACCCCGATTCGCTTGAAAAACATGGGAATCAGCGTTCCCACGGCGCTGGAGATAAACATGGCCAGCAGAAGCGCCGCACCGATGCACACCGAAACCGCAAACGCATATTGGCCGGGATAGCCCTTGCCCAGCATGATGTAAGCGCCCACAAACAGCACGGAAAGACTGCCCAGAATCAGCCCGCTGAACAGCCCCACCCGCATCTCCTTGCAGACGAGGCCCAGCTTTTTCCGGGCGGTGATCTCCTTGTCCATCAGCACACGGATGGTGACAGCCAGCGACTGCGTTCCCACATTTCCCGCCATATCCAGGATCAGCGACTGGAACGCCATAATGATCGTCAGCCGGGACACGACCTTCTCGAATGCGCCCACAACGCCTGAAACGACCATTCCCAGCACCAGCAGCACCAGCAGCCAGGGCATCCGCTTTTTCAGGCTTGCCCGCAGCGGCTCGTGCAGATCCTCCTCCGCGGAAAGGCCGCCCAGCTTCGCATAGTCGTCGCTCATCTCGTCGTCCACCGCTTCCACCAGGTCCTTCAGGGTGATGACGCCGAGAATGCAGTTGGAGGCATCCAGCACGGGAATGGCGCTTTCCGAGTAGCTTTTCAGCCGCTCGATACAGTCCTCCGTGCGCTCGCTGCAGTAGACATACGGGAATCTGTGCTGGATAAGGGGCGCGATAGCCGCGTTCTTTTCCGCAATAAGCAGAGCGCGCAGCTCCACCGTGCCGCAGAAAAAGCCGTTTTCCGCCGTCACAAAGAGCATTTGGATATTATCGTTTTCCTTCGCCTGGTCCATAAGCGCCCGGGTGGCCTGACCCACCGTCATTTCCGAATCCAGCGAAATGAAATTGGCGCTCATTCTGCTGCCGATCTCGTCCTCGTCAAACGACACCAGCAGCTCAATCTTTTTCCGAAGCGCTCCGTTGAGCAGCCCGATCATCGCCGACCTGTCGCTGCCGGGCAGTTCCCGCAGAATGTCCGCCGCAGCATCCGGGTCAATCTTTTCCAGAATGAAAACAGCTCTTGCCGTGTCGATGTCCTTCAGGAAGGCGGCCGCCTCCTGGGGCTCGACATACTTGAAAATACCGGCCAGCTTGTCCGGCTCAATGGAGCGGATCAGCCGCATCCTTCCAAGCCGGTCCAGCTGCTCCATGGACTTGGCAATATCGCTGTTATGATAGTTCTCCAGCTGCTCCTGGATCATCTTCGGCGAAAGGTCATCCCTTATCAGCGCCGCGATCTCATCCGCGCAGCCTCCGCTTTTGAGGTTCTTGTCTTCGTTGAACATTGCCATGGTATTACCGCCTTTCAATTAAAATCGCATCGTGTTCCTAATTGAAAGTGAAGCCGGGCAATGTGCTGTCATATCCGGCCTTTATTTACCTGTACGAGCCGACGCAAAGCAAGCGCCGGACACAGCGGCACATTGAATACTTCGCCCGTAACTGTCACCTAAGCTCACTTTGCTCACCTCTTTCTGGAATAAAAGTCGATTGCTTCGTCATGATACCACTGTCGCGCGGTCCTGTCAACCCGGAACCGGACGCTGCCGCCTCTCCCCTTTCTCTCGTTTTTTCTGAGAAGCTGAAAAATTTTCAGGGAAGCTGATTTTTTGAGATTTTCCCTGTTGATTCTGGGGAACATTTGCCGTATACTATGAGATAGAAGCAAAAGGAACAAACCGCAAAACACCCTATCACAACAATCAGGAGGAAAAGCAACATGAAATACGGTCGTACTTTCAACTTCTCCGCCGGTCCTGCCATGATGCCGGAGCCCGTGCTGGAGGAGATCCGCGACGAGATGATGAACTACCGCGGCAGCGGCATGTGCGTCATGGAGATGAGCCACCGCTCCAAGGTGTTCCAGCAGATCGCCGACGAGGCCCAGGCCGACCTGCGCAAGCTGATGAACATCCCCGATAACTACAAGGTCCTGTTTATCCAGGGCGGCGGCACCCTGCAGTTCGCCATGGTGGCCATGAACCTGATGAAGAACGGCAAGGCCTGCTATGTGGAGACCGGCGCATGGTCCAAGAAGGCCATTGCCGAGGCCAAGAAGTACGGCGAGGTGCAGGTGGTTGCCTCCTCCGCCGACAAGAACTTCTCCTACATCCCCGACTGCTCCGACCTGGACATTCCCGAGGACGCCGACTACGTCTATATCTGCGAGAACGAGACCATCAACGGCACCACCTGGCACAAGCTGCCCAACACCAAGGGCCACGTGCTGGTGTCCGACCAGTCCTCCATGTTCCTGTCCCGGCCCTGCAACGTGTCCGACTACGGTCTGATCTGGGCCGGCGTGCAGAAGAACGTGGGCCCCGCCGGCATGGCCGTGGTCATCATCCGGGAGGATCTGATCCGGGACGACCTGGATCCCAAGACCCCCATTTACATGAAGTATAAGACCCATGCCGACAACGACAGCATGTACAACACCCCCAACTGCTGGGCCATCTACTGCTGCGGCAAGGTGTTCAAGTATCTGCTGAGCATCGGCGGTCTGGAGGAAATGGAAAAGCGCAACATCGCCAAGGCCCAGGTCATCTATGACTTCCTGGATTCCTCCAAGCTGTTCAAGGGCGCCGTGGTGCCCCAGGACCGCAGCCTGATGAACATCCCCTTCGTCACCGGCGACAAGGAGCTGGACGCCGCCGTGGTGGCCGCCTCCAAGGAGGCCGGCTTCGACAACCTGAAGGGCCATAAGTCCGTGGGCGGTCTGCGGGCCTCCGTGTACAACGCCATGCCCATCGAGGGCGCCCAGGCGCTGGTGGAGTTCCTGACCAAGTTCGAGGCAGAGCACAAGTAACACGCAAAACGGGGGACGCCGTCCCCCTGCCCCCTATATCCGACAACATTTCGTATTATGGAAGGAGATTATTACGATGCGTATTCTGGTTACTGACGGTATGGATAAAACCGCTATGGCGCGGCTGCGGGAGCATGGCCATGAGGTAGTGGAGCAGTTCTATGAGCCCGATCAGCTGGGCGAGGCCCTGCGCGGGTTTGACGTGGCCGTGGTCCGCTCCAAGACCAAGGTCCGCAAGGAGCACATTGATGCGGCCAAGGGCGGCCAGCTGAAGCTGATCATCCGCGGCGGCGTGGGTGTGGACAACATCGACGTGGACTATGCCAAGGCCAACGGCATCGACGTGAAGAATACCCCCCGCGCCTCCTCCCAGTCTGTGGCAGAGCTGGCCATGGGCCATATGTTCGCCTGCGCCCGGTATCTGTCCATCGCCGGTCACACCATGCGCGAGGGCAAGTGGGAGAAGAAGGCCTATGGCAAGGGCATCGAGCTGCAGGGCAAGACCCTGGGCATCGTGGGCTTCGGCCGCATCGGCCAGCACCTGGGCGTGATGGCCAAGGCCATCGGCATGAAGGTCATCGCCTTCGATATCTATCAGATCCCCGTGATCTCCGAGCAGCTGGACATCCCCTATGTGGAGATGGATGAGCTGCTGGCCAAGTCCGACTTCATCTCCGTCCACGCCCCCGCTGTGGACGGCGGCGCGCTCATCAACGCCGAGCGCATTGCCAAGATGAAGGACGGCGTGGTGATCATCAACACCTCCCGGGGCAGCAACGTGGACGAGGATGCGCTGCTGGCCGCTCTGGAGTCCGGCAAGGTCCGGGCTGCCGGCCTGGACGTGTACGCCGACGAGCCCGCCAGCAACGTGGCGCTGTACAGCCATCCCATGGTGTCCTGCACGCCTCATATCGGCGCGGCTACCGTGGAGGCCCAGAAGCGCATCGGCCAGGAGGTCGTGGAGATCATTGCGGCTATGTAACCGGGCTCGGCGGGCTTGCCCGCTCCCTTCCCTGCTGATCAAAGGCTCCCCCTGTCATAGGGGGAGCCTTGTGCTTGTCAAAGAGAACCCCTGCTTTCGCCGCATGAAAGCAGGGGTTCTCTTTGACAGACGGAAGCGGATGTAACTGAAATCAGTTACATCCGCTTGATGTGGTGCGAGTGGTGATACAGAACTTTTTGAAAAAGCCAGTAATATCAACGGTTTTCAAGGCGGACGAGTAGCAAATAACTTGTATATATCCCCTTTTCGGGCGACTGTTTTTCAGACAGCCGCCCTTTTTCTATACCTAAATTCAAGCGTCGTGATTAGGGTGGAAAATCTGCTGTTTCTTTCGCTGTGGCTTGCGTTCAGAACAGGGCGCGGGTGTTTTCCCATACGGGAGGAAGCGGAGGCATGCAGGCAGACAAAACGCCAAAAATCAACACTTTTTTTCAGAGGAAGGAGGTGCAAAGATGGCTGTATTCCGTATCGAAAAGACCAGAGATTACACGGTCATGTCCAACTACCATCTGCGGGATATGTCGCTGTCGCTGAAAGCGAAGGGACTTCTATCCCTTATGCTGTCCCTGCCGGAGAATTGGGACTACACCATGAAGGGCCTTGCCCGTATCTGCAAGGACGGCATCGACAGCATCAGCGGCGGCATCCGGGAGCTGGAGGCACATGGCTACCTTGTCCGTGCGCGTATCCGTGGTGCAAACGGTCAACTCGGCTCTATCGAATACACCATTCTGGAACAGCCTAAAACGCCATCACCTACACAGGAAAAACCTATACGGGAAAATCCAATGTTGGACGCTCCAATTCAGGAGAACCACGCCCAATTAAATAAAGAAGAATCAAGTAACTATCCATCAAGAACAGATTTATCAAATACGAAGATATCAAGTCCTATCCTATCAAGTCCCCCAGCCCCCAGGGAGCGGATCGGACAGGACGGGATGCGAAAGCGGGAAAGCTATCGGGCATTGATTTTGGAGAACATCGAGTATGACGTACTCTCGCAGAACGTGCAGCTTGACAAGAACCGGCTGGACGAGCTGGTGGAACTCATGGTGGATACCGTCTGCTCCAACCGGGAGATGATCCGTGTCGCCGGGGACGACTACCCTGCGGAGGTCGTCCGGTCACGGTTCCTGAAGCTGAACGCCTCGCACATCGAGTATGTCCTTGACCGGATGCGGGAGAACACCACCTATGTCCGCAACATCAAGAAATATCTGCTGGCGGCGCTGTATAACGCCCCGGTCACGATGGACAGCTATTACACATCCCTTGTCAGCCATGACCTGTACGGCAGCGGAGATCGGAGGTGAACGCCTTGCAGGAAGAAATCACGCAGAAAACCCTTGCGCTTTGTGTGGAGGCCAGCAAAATGACCGCCCAGCTCTTGCAGCAGGCCATGAAGAAGGTGCTGGCAGACATGGAGAAGCACAAGAAAAATCCCCCACTCCGGCACGGCAAGCAGACGCTCCGGCAGCTTATGAAGCACAACACCGGCGTTTCCAACATCGAGATCACGGATCAGAATATCCGGGCCTTTTCTTCCACGGCGAAGAAGTACGGCCTGGATTTTGCTTTGAAGAAGGACATTTCCGGCGAGCATACCCGTTACCTGGTGTTCTTCAAGGGGCGAGACGCCGATGTGATTACGGCGGCCTTCCGGGAGTTTTCCGCTAAAAACCTGAGCCGCGAGAAAGATCCTTCCATCCGCCGCAAGCTGGAAAAGGCGCAGGAGCAGTCCAAAACGCAGCACAAGGAGCAGGAGCGCAGCGAAAAGGTCAAGACCAGAGAACGGAGCGTGGAGCGATGAAGGACAAACTCAAAAAATATCTTCTGCCAAACCTGCCGTATCTGTTCTTTGTGTTTCTCTTTGATAAGCTCTGCCAGGCGGTGCGGCTGGCGCCGGGGCTTGACGCCTCGGAAAAGCTGCTGCATATCGGGCAGGGCTTTCAGACGGCCTTCGCCAGCTCTGCGCTCAGCCTTCATGTGCTGGATATCTGCGTCGGCATCCTCGGTGCGGTTCTCGTCCGGCTGGCGGTGTATGTCAAAGGCAAGAACGCGAAGAAGTACCGCAAGGGTATCGAATACGGCTCTGCCCGCTGGAGTGCATAATTTTAAGTGTAAATGACACATACATGGACGCACAGGAGGTTATGCACATGACTGATTATAGCAAAATTACAGCCCTTTACTCCCGCCTTTCCGTGGGCGACGAGGACAGGGACGGCAGCGAGAGCAACAGCATACAGAACCAAAAAATATTTTTGGAGAACTATGCCAGAGGGCAGCACCTAACCAATATCCGGCACTACATCGACGATGACGAAAGCGGCAGGTTTTTTGACCGTTCCGCCTACTCCCGCATGATGGACGATGTGGAAAACGGGAAAATCGGTGTCTGCATTATGAAAGACCTTACCCGCTGGGGGCGCGACTATCTCCAAGTCGGCAACGCTATGGAGATATTCAGACGGAACAACGTGCGCTTTATCGCGGTCAACAACGGCATAGACAGCGAGAAGCCCGACACGCTGGAGTTTGCGCCCTTTATCAACATCATGTCGGAGTGGTACGCAAAGGACATCAGCAAGAAAGTGAAAACGGGCATTAAGACCAAAGGCATGAGTGGAAAGCCGATTGTCACCGAAGCCCCTTACGGCTATGTCAAAGACCCGAACAACAAGGATTTTTGGATAATCGACGAGGAAGCCGCCGCGGTTGTCCGTTTGATTTTTCGTCTGTTTATCGGCGGGAAGAACCGCAACCAAATCGCCGTGCATCTGAAAAACGAGCAAATCCCTACCCCCACTTTCTATATGAAAGACCGAGGGCGGGGAACCTGTAAAAATAAGACGCTCATCGAGGATAACCGCTGCAAGTGGAACAAAGCCACCTTGACCAATATCCTCACACGGCAGGAGTATTGCGGCGATGTAGTCAACTTCAAGACTACAAAGCATTTCCGGGATAAACATAACCACTATGTAGACCGGAGCCAGTGGCACATCACAGAAAATGTGCATGAGCCGATTATCAGCCGCAGCGATTTTGAAACCGTACAGCGGATTTTGGAAAACGCACCCGTCAGACGCCCCAACGGGGACGGGGAAATCCACCCTTTGTCGGGCTTACTTTTCTGTAAGGACTGCGGCGCAAAAATGCACATCCGAATAGATTACAGATACGGCAGCAAGCGGCACGTTGCCTATTGCAGCGAGTACCACAAGGGAAAAGCAAAAAATCCCAAGTGCAGCTCCCCACACATCATGGACGCGGATTTGCTCATGCAGACCGTCGCGGAAGTGCTGAAGAAAATCGAGGACTACTCTATCAGCAACCGGGCGGAGTTTGAAGCCTTAGTGAAAAAGAACCTTGCCATGCAGCAGACCGACCAGACCAAGAAGCAGCAGAAGCGTATTCCGCAAATCACGACGCGCCTTGAACAGATTGACAAGGTGCTGAATAAGCTCTATGAGGACAACGCCCTCGGCACGATCCCGCAAGACCGTTATGAGCAGATGTCGCAGAAGTATTCGGAAGAATACTATGCGCTGAAAGCGGAGCTTGCCACGCTCCAAGAGCAGCTATCCGCTTATGAGAACGCGGGAGGACGGGCGCAGAAGTTTTTGAAGCTGACGGAACGCCATGCTGCCTTTACCGACCTTACACCCGCCATTCTCAACGAGTTTATCAGCCGGATTGAAGTGCATGAGCGCGACCAGAAAAGGGCGAGATACGCAATCCAGCACATCAGCATATATTTCAATTATATTGGCAAGTTTGAGAATGAAGTGACACAGCTTGCAGAGCCGACCGAGCAGGAAATCCGGCAAATGCGGGAGGAAATCGAAGAAGCCAAAAAGGAAAAGAGCCGCGCCTACCACCGGCAGTATTCAAGGGAGTACCGGGCGCGAAACCTTGAAAAGCAGCGGGAGTATGACCGCATGAAAGCGCGGGAATACCGGGCAAGGAGAAAGGCGCAGGCAGCCGCCGCACAGCCCACACAGTAAAACAGAATAACCGTCAACCAAGAGGGATTTTCCGAACTACGGGAAATCCCTCTTTTGCGCCCAAAGAAAGGAGCCGCCTATGGCAGAACAGACCCCCGACAGTATCATCACGACCCAGAGAAACGGGCAGACCATTGTTGCGGAGTTATTTTTCAATCACAGCAGCACAGAAACATTCCGCGACAAGCTGCTCAAACTGGTACTTGCCGACAGCTCGCGTTTATCCGCGTCTGACGGTCAAGAGCCGGAAAAAACAGAAATCTTGCGATAACAGCCGCCCCGACGATACACTCCCCGTCTGGGCGGTTTCTATTTGAAAATCCTCATTTTCCCCAAGTCAAGAGCCAAGAAAAACACCCGAAAAATGACCCTATTGCGTAACAGGGGCGCAGAAAGGAGAGTTTATGAGAACAGGGCTTACCAAGCAGGAAAAGACCACCGATATTTGGTTTGATGAGAAAGACCCCCTTATCCATATCCGCACCCACAACACCGACTTAAAGAAGCGGCTTGCTGCCTACGCCGGACAGCACCCAGACCAGTGCCGCCAGACCGACGCAGACCCCGAAACGGGCTGCATGGAGTTTGAAATCCGCAAGGGGCGTTTCTCCTTCCGTCTGACCGCCCCATACAGTGAGGAACGGCGGGAAGCAGCGCGAAGGTATGCCAGAGAAAATAATGCCGCTGACAGGTTGAAATGAGGTAGACTTGTTCACAGTTTTGTGCTATACTTTAGCCAAGCAACGGAGCGACAAATCGGGATTTGTGGAGGTGCCTTATGCTATTAGCAATTCATCTTGTAATGATAATGGTGTTTGTTATCCTTGGAGTTATCTTTTTAAACGGAAAAGGTGCTTTTTTGATTGCCGGTTACAATACCGCCTCAAAAGCCGAAAAACAAAAAACTGATGAAAAGAAGTTGTGTAGCTTCATGGGAAAAATGATGTTTATATTGGCCGGGTGTTGGCTCGTCATTGCTTCCAGCGAGATTTTCAAAGCGATGTGGTTGCTCTGGGTAGGTATTTGTCTGTTTTTTGTCGTATGTGTCGGTGCGGTCATCTATATGAATTCCGGAAACCGATTCAAACGATAAATTCAAGTTTATCGGGCAGATAACGCCTACTCAATAACAGAATACACCAACTGAGGGCAGCTATTTTCGTACAGAAAACGGCTGCTCTTTTCTTTTAGCCATAAGCAGAAAGGAGCGACCAACCATGACAAAGCCAAGAGAGAAAACCCGCGAGGAGCTGCAAGCCGAGATTGAGGACGGAAAGAAGAAAATCCGGCAGTTTGAGAACCGGGAAAAAATGTTGCGTCAGAAGCTATCCAAAGAGGAACGCAGAACGCGCAGCCACCGCCTTATCGTCCGGGGCGCGATCCTTGAAAGCATTGTGCCGGAAGCCAAGAACATGACCGATGAGGAAGCCGCAGCCTTTCTCCGGCTTGCCTTGACGAGCGAGGAAGCGAGGGCTTATCTGAAAAAACGAGCCGGAAGCGGGAAAAGCGAATAATCCCTTAGGAACTAAGGGCGCACTTATACACCCTTGCGGGCGTGTGCGCTCTGCCGAGGGCTTTATCTCCGCACAGGGAGATTTCCCCGCGCTCCGATATGGCGGCTTTGCCGCAACAAGGGGCTGCACCCCTTGCGCCGCTTCGCGGCTATCCCTGCACACCCACAAAAACAGTACACCCGCCTTTGGCGTCTGTACCATTTTTGCGGGTTTTATTATCCTATCCGGGAGGTGATACCCATAGCCATTTACCATTGGAACATCGGCATTGTGAGCCGAGGAAAAGGCAAATCAGCCGTTGCCGCAGCCGCCTACCGAAGCGGCGAGAAAATCACAAACGAATGGGACGGAATGACCCATGACTACACCCGCAAAGGCGGCGTTGTCCATACCGAAATCATGCTGCCGCCCCACGCCCCGCCCTCTTTCTCTGACCGTTCAACCTTGTGGAACAGCGTGGAGCTTTACGAGAAAGCCGGGAACGCCCAGCTTGCCAGAGAGATTGACGCGGCGCTCCCCATAGAATTATCCAGAGAGGAACAGATCCGGCTTGTCCGGGAATACTGTTCCTCTCAATTTGTTTCCAGAGGAATGTGCGTTGATTATGCCATTCACGACACCGACAGCGGCAACCCCCATTGTCACATCATGCTTACCATGCGCCCCCTTGACGAGCGCGGCACATGGGCAGCGAAATCCAAAAAGGAATATGACCTTGATGAAAACGGCGAGCGTATCCGCTTGCCAAGCGGCAGATACAAAACCCACACAGTTGACCTTACAGGCTGGAACGACAAGGACAACACCCTCTTGTGGCGCAAGGCATGGGCTGACTTTACCAACGACTTTTTGGAGAGGAACGGAAGCCCGGAGCGTATCGACCACCGCAGCAACGCCGAGCGCGGCATTGACGAGATACCCACCGTCCACATGGGCGTGGCGGCTTGCCAGATGGAGAAGAAAGGTATCGCCACCGAGAAAGGCGAACTGAACCGCAGTATTCAAAAGACAAACCGCCTTATCCGGGAAATCCGGGCGCAGATTGGGAAGCTCAAAGAATGGATTGCCGACCTGTTCAAAGCGCGGGAAACCGCCACGGAGCAGCCGCCGCAATCTCCCAACCTTGCAAATCTGTTGATGAAGTATTTGAGCGTTCAGAGAGAAAAGAGCCGGAAGTATTCGCTGCGTTGGCAACAACAGCACACAGCCGATGAACTGAAAACCATAGCGGCAGCGGTCAACTATCTTTCCGAGCATGGTATCTCTAATCTTGACGAGCTGGACGCTTCTCTTTCCTCTGTCAGTGATAAAGCCTATTCAATCCGGGAGGGAATGAAAACCGCCGAGCAGCGCATGAAAGAACTGCAAAAGCTTATTGAGTACGGCAGAAATTATCAAACCTACAAGCCCATACAGGACGAGTATCGGCAAATCCGCTGGAAAGGGAAACAGGAGAAGTTTGCGGAAGCTCGCCGCGCCGAGCTTACCCTATGGGACGCGGCAAACCGCTATCTGCATGCCCATTTGCCGGAGGGCGTGAAAACCCTGCCGATCTCCGCGTGGGAGAAAGAATATACCGCCCTCAAAGCACAGCGAGAAGCGGAATATGACACGCTGAAAGATACCCGCGCCGAGGTTGCCGAGCTTCAAAAAATCCGCAGGTGCGTGGATATTGCACTCCGCGCCGACCAACCGGAGCAGACCCGCACCAAGCGGCATGATATAGACCGCTGAAAGGAGTTGAACTTTTATGTATTACACCCAAGAACAAATAGACCGCGCCAACCAAGCCGATCTTGTTTCTTTTCTGCAAGGACAGGGCGAGCAGCTTACCCGCGCCGGACAGGAATACCGTTGGAAACGGCATGACAGCTTGACTATCCGGGGAAGCAAATGGTACAGGCACAGCCAAAGCAAAGGCGGCGCACCCATTGATTTTGTCATGGAGTTTTTCGGAAAGAGCTTTACCGAAGCTGTTGAACTTCTCACAGGCGAGAAAGGAGCCGCCCTACCGCCGGACAGATCAAGCCCCGCGCCCCTATCCGACTTCCGACTGCCACCTCACAGCCGCCCGCCGCATTGATGAAGATGTGTCGGGCTTTTTCTTTTCCACCGGGGATATTTACGAGGAAGCCGCCCACCATAACGCCGTATTCGTAGGGCGGGACGAGGACGGAGTACCACGCTACGCCCACCAGCGCGGCACAGCCGGGAACTTCCGGCTTGATGTGAAAGGCAGCGACAAAGGCTTTAACTTCTGCTATCGGGGCGAGGGCGAAAGATTGTTTGTCTTTGAAGCCCCTATTGACCTCTTATCTTTTCTCTGTCTATTCAAAAAAGACTGGCAGAAGCAAAGCTATCTTGCGCTGGGTGGCGTGGGAGATAAAGCCCTGCTGCGTTTCCTCTCTGACCGTCCAGGCGTCAAGACTGTCTACCTATGCCTTGACAGCGACGCAGCCGGAAACGACGCTTGCAGCCGCCTTGTGCCGCTCATGCCGGAGGGCTTGACCGTCCACCGCCTTGTGCCGCTTTACAAGGACTGGAACGAGGTACAGACGCGCCGGGGAGAAATCACAGACGGGAAATATCTCCGCGAAGCGGTCTATGGACTGAAAGAGCCGCCACAGGTGGAAACCGTCGAGATTATCCGCATGAGCGAGGTTGACACGCAAGCCGTTGAATGGCTATGGGAGCCGTATATTCCATTCGGCAAGGTTACAATCGTACAGGGCAACCCCGGCGAGGGCAAGACCACCTTTGCCTTGCGCCTTGCCGCCGCCTGCACCACCGGGAGGACGCTGCCGAACATGAAGCCCCTACCGCCTTTCAATGTGATTTATCAGACAGCGGAGGACGGTTTGGGCGATACGGTCAAGCCCCGGCTAATGGAAGCCGCCGCAGACCTTGACCGGGTACTTGTGATTGACGAAGCGAAGCAGGAACTATCCCTATCCGACGAGCGCATAGAGCGAGCTATCCGGCAGACCGGGGCGCGGCTGATTATCCTTGACCCCATACAGGCGTACATGGGAGAAAAAGCGGATATGAACCGCGCCAATGAAGTGCGCCCTATCTTTCGCCGCCTTGCCGAAGTTGCCGAGCGTACCGGGTGCGCCGTTATCCTTATCGGGCATTTGAACAAAGCGGCGGGCGGTCAATCAGCCTATCGCGGTTTAGGTTCTATCGACTTCCGGGCGGCGGCGCGGAGCGTCTTACTCATTGGGCGCGTGAAGC
>ERZ506821.252-NODE-252-length-33715-cov-5.050832_pt1 | contig 33715 bp, 29 predicted proteins | sample MGYA00512912_ERZ506821 | MGnify/ENA metagenome assembly ERZ506821
GAACAGCACGGCAGGATTCCTCCTGTCGCCATATGTTTGAAACAGCATTTCTATCGCCTCAACTTTCCATAAAAAGCATCATGATTGCCGCCAGTGCTGCCGAAATGACCGCCATGCCCACCGTGCCGAACAGCCACTTTTTTGCCTTGTCCTTAGCGGTAATATAAGGCTTTAAGTCCTCTGTGCTGGGCATTTTTGGACAAAATGGTTCCGGAAAGACAGCATTCATAGATTCACTGAATATTTTGAAACAGGCGCTGTCTGGGAGAATCTTAGATAATCAATATGCAGGATACATTATGTATGGTGCTGAGTGTGCTGTCCTGTCATTTCATTTCATAGTATCAGCAGGCAATATACATTACAGGGTAAAATATACATTTAAATTAAGAAAAGAGGCCGCACTGCCGGATTCCAATGTAGAGGCTTTTAGTGAGACCGAGGAAGACACAGTACAGTATCGCCCTGTGATTTTTGATGAAGAATTGAAATGCGCGGTAGAAACGGAATCTTTAAAATGTCCTATGACCACCGTCATGAATACAAAATCAAATAAAGCCGTATTTCTGCCCAAAGCTAAATATAACCTTCTCATTGACGATAAAACTGCCTATATACAGCTCATGGGGGATAAAGGGATGGCATTGAAGCTGGGGAAATCCTTCCTTTTCTCTTCAGAACTTCTTTACTTCATACGTAAAAATAAAAATGCCGAAATTTATCGGTTATTGCTTGACTCCCTGGTGCGATTTGGAAACTTCGAGTTATTTGTCATGAAAACAGATATGAACGGGATCATCAGTTTATCCGGGCTTCCCTTTGCATTCCATCTGGAAGGAAGCGCCATTGGGCAAACACTGCTTCCGATAAATAAACCGCCGGTCATTCCAAAAGATATGTTTCGTGTCCTATCTGAAATGATTGGTTATATGAACATCGTCCTCCAGACGCTCATCCCTGGATTGACCATAGGAGTTCACGATTTGGGCACTGCCTTTGTGGGTAAAACGCATATGGAAGGAATCAGGATAGGGCTGACCTCCTGTCGCAATGACCGAGAAATTCCGTTGGTTTATGAATCGGATGGTATTAAGAAAATCGTCTCCGTCCTGCAGCTCTTTATAGAAATTTATAATAGACCGTCTATGACCGTGGCAGTGGATGAATTGGATTCCGGTATCTTTGAATACCTTTTGGGGGAGCTCCTGTCCATCATTCAGGAAAGAGGAAAAGGCCAGCTGATTTTTACATCCCATAACCTGAGGCCTCTGGAAACCCTGCCGACTCTGTGCACCGCTTTTACCACAACAGATCCCGATGAGCGATATATTCGAATCAAAAATATGAAACGCTCCAATAACCTGCGCAATAGCTATTACAGAAATATTATTTTAGGAAACGATCATTACACATTATATGATGAAACAGAAAATTATAAAATTGCAGCAGCATTCCGCAAGGCCGGAATGCAGGAAGAAGAACGCAGGTTAAATCCCAAAGGGGGCAAACCCAATGCGTAAAAAAGCCATGATTTTCATTTTGGAAGGCCCTTCAGACGATACATCACTTGCCGGCTCCTTAAAGTATATTTTTTCATCCAGCCGGATAGAACCCCTGGTTATGCATGGAGATATCACATCGGATAGGACCATCACAAACAGGAATATAATCAAAAGGCTTCATGAAGAAATCAGAGCATTTTGTAACACAAAATTTCTTACGAAAAGCAACATCCTTAGAATCGTCCATATTATTGATACGGATGGAGCCTTTATTCCCGATGATTTAGTTCAAGAATCCCCTGACTGCAGTCAGATTGTTTATTCAGAAGATAACATCAGATGCAGCTCAAAACAAAACCTCTGCCGAAGAAACCATATAAAGCAACAAAATGTCCAAAAACTGCTTGATACTCATAATATAGGAGGATTATCCTACAGCCTATACTATATGTCATCAAACCTCGAACACGTCCTTCACAATCGGATAAATCTGACCGACGAAGAAAAAGAAGAACTATCCTATGAATTTGCAGAAATCTGCACAGATAAGCCGGAATACTTTATCCAATTAATGACATCCCAAACTGTTTTCATAGACGGCTCGTATAAGGAAAGCTGGGACTATATAAAAAGCGGGAAACATTCACTGGAACGCCACTCCAACCTGGCCTTATGCTTCCACGGCTCATTCGGCTACGAGAGTATAAATAGTCAATAAAGACGAGCCACTTATGGTAAAAACCATTAAAACCGCCTCAAGGGGCGAGGGGAAAACCGCAAAACCGGACTTCGTCCGCTGGAAATACACCCCTTTTGGTGCTAACGCACCACCTTTCCCCCGGAGGGGGCACTTTTACCGGCGCTATGCCTTGCGTTGCTTATGAGGGCAAATACTGAGTGGAGAGCAAACTTCCCCCTCCGGGTGGAAGTACCGCGCAGCGGGGATAGGGGTGCATTTCCTACAGGCGCAGCCTGGTCGGCATGTTTTCCTTTCGCGCCAAAGGCGCGGTTGTATGATTTTACCAAAAGAGGCGGCCCTCTATGATTGTAAAGGCCGCCCACGAAAGGCCCGAAGGGCCCGTCTGAAGTCTGATTGCCTGACCGTCTGACGGCTCCCGTCTGATTGTCTCTACATCCTCAAACCTCAAACCTCAAATCTCTTCCTCGTCTATCATCTATCGTCTGACGGCTTGCGCCGTCTCCCCCTTTTGGTACTGCGTACCACCTTTCCGCCCGCAGTTCGGTGGGGCGGCAAAAGGAAAGCGCCTTAATGGGCAGGCTAGGCGCCTTACTTCGCCCCACTTGGAGGTCCTATGCAGGACCTCCACAGTGGTACAATAAACCTCAAATCTCAAATCTCTTTCCTCCCCCTTCCTCAATTGTGATATAATATCTACATTCACTAAGAATAGACTAGACATAGAGAACAATCCGGGGGAGTTTATGGATCATCATATACATGAAGCGAAGCAGAATGCAGACGGGAGACTGATACCGTCTCTTATTTTTGCCTTGGGCGACTATGCCGCCCTGGCAGTGGCAGGGATACTGGTAGTGTATATCAGGAACTGCATTATGACCTACAGCACCTTTCAGGTGTCTGAGAGCTATCTTTTCCTGTGGCTGCCGCTGGTTTTTATGTTTTTCAATTTCTATAGCGGACTCTACGGGAGATGCATGCTCATATATCGTATGGTAGAGCGTCTCTTTTTTGCGTGCCTGGAAGGCACGGTGCTGGGCATTATCCTCATGTTCTTTGCCCAGGTCTCGGGGCAGGTATCCCGTCTCTTTGTGGTTCTCTACACCATCCTTGCCTTTACGCTGATGGCAGTGCTGCGTGTGGTATTAAGCAAACTGATGAAGCGGGTGAAAGCTTTCCAGATTCCCGTACTCATCGTAGGCGCGGGAAAGACGGCAGAGCTGGTGGTACAGCAGATCCTTCGCGACTCCGGCATGCGCTATCGGGTGGTGGGATTTCTGGAAGACCGGCATCCCGTCAACATTCCCATCCATGGATTCCCTGTGCTGGGTGGATTTGATGATATGGAAAAAGTCATTCAGGAAACAGGGGTCCGCACGGTACTCATCGCAGCGCCGGGGCTTCCCCAGGATGATCTGTCAGACCTTATTTACCGCGCCCAGTCCCTGGTGAAACAGGTAGACGTGGTTCCGAATCTGGTGGCTGTCCCCATGTCCAATGTGACTGCAGAATCCTTCTTCGATGCGAAAATCATGGTCCTCCATATCCGGAATAACCTGGCCAGCCCCTGGAACCAGATGCTGAAACGGATCTTCGATATCGTGGCCACCATCTGCGGCGGCATCCTCATATCGCCCATCCTTCTGGCCATTGCTATCTGGGTCTATCACGACTCCCCGGGCCCCGTCATTTTCAAGCATCGGCGGGTAGGGAAAAACGGAAAAGAATTCAACTGCTATAAATTCCGCTCCATGTGCGTAAACTCGAAAGAAGTGCTGGAGCACCTCCTGGCTACCGACCCGGCGGCTAAAGCGGAATGGGATAAAGAATTCAAACTGAAAGACGATCCCCGCATCACAAAGAGCGGCGCCTTCCTTAGAAAGACCAGCCTCGACGAACTTCCCCAGCTCTGGAACGTGCTGAAAGGGGAAATGAGCCTCGTAGGACCCCGGCCTATCGTACAGGCGGAAGTGGAACGATATGACAAGTTCATTAAAGAATACTATTCCGTCCTTCCCGGCATCACCGGCATGTGGCAGACCAGTGGCAGAAGCGATATAGACTATCCCGAAAGAGTCCAGATGGACAGCTGGTACGTCCACAACTGGAGCGTCTGGCTGGATATGGTACTGCTGTGGAGAACCGTGTCGGTGGTATTGAGCCATAAAGGAGCGTATTGATATTCAAGCAGTAGATACTGGTTCAGATAGTTAACAGGCTTAGTACTACGAGCATTCGACAGGTAGATTATATGAAGGAGTTTTACTATGACTGAACCTATACGGGTACTGCAGATTTTGGGAATTGTAGCTGGAGGCGGCGTAGAGGCTGTCATTATGAATTATTATGAACACATCGACCGGACAAAAGTACAGTTCGATTTCATCGTCCATAATGATAATAAAATTGACATTACGCCCAAAGTTGAGGCTATGGGTGGTCGAGTTTATAAAGTGACGCCCTACTATAAAAATCCTGTTGCCTTTATGTATGGCATATATAAAGTGATAAGAAATCATCACTACAGGATAGTTCATTCTAATATGAATACACTCTCTGCCTTTTCACTCTTTGCGGCATGGGCGGCTGGGGCTCCGGTACGTATTCTTCATAACCACAGTACTTCATCTCCGGGAGAAACCAAGCGTAACATCATGAAATTCATGCTACGCCCTTTTGCCAGACTATTTGCTACTCATTATTTTGCTTGCAGCCGACTGGCCGGAGAATGGATGTATGGCAAGAACATGGTGGACAGTGGTAAAGTAACTATTATCAATAATGCTATCGATTTAGAGAAGTATGCATTCAATTCTCATAAGAGGAAAATACTGAGAAAAGGATTGGGACTTACTGATGAATTTGTTATTGGGCACGTTGGGCGATTCATGTTTCAGAAAAACCATGAATTTCTTATAGATGTGTTTGCAGAAGCCTGTAAGAAAAATCCTCATATGGTATTACTTTTGATTGGTGATGGCCCTTTACGGTCTGCTGTGGAAGAAAAGGTAAAGAAACTGGGGCTTACAGACCATGTGAAATTTCTTGGTCTGAGAAACGATGTGCAGGACCTCTATAATGTAATGGATATATTTGTGCTGCCTTCTCATTATGAGGGACTGCCAGTGGTAGGAGTGGAAGCCCAGGCAAATGGACTTCCTTGCCTTTTCTCTACGAAAGTGACCAAAGAGACACATCTTACCCATTTGGCACAGTTCTTGGATTTATCTACAGGTGCTTCTAAGTGGGCAGAAAGGATTGTATCTATGAAACATGAAAGAAATGAAGAAGTAGGAGAAGAATTGAGACAGGCTGGTTTTGAGATAAATAAAGAGGCGAGGAATTTGATGAAATTCTACACCAAATTGTCAACCGGGGGGGGGCACATGAAGATGTAAAACATCTATGGCTCAAGCCTGAATCTATTTCGGAGCAGTATATGTTAGGATCTTACATGCAATTGACAGAAATGGCGGAAATTGCATGAAAGTACTACATGTGGGAGAATATGTACAGGGCGGTGTGGCAACCTATATATCAATGCTCCTCAATCACCCGAATCACACTGAAATTAAAGACTATATTATATGCTCTGGTAGGAATTCCGAACATAAATGGAGTTTGCCAAAAGGGAGAGTACATTATTATACATATCACAGAAGCATTTTTCAGGTTTTGCCGGCAATGATAACGATTTGGAAAGAAATCAGACGACTGGAGCCGGATGTGATTTACTGTCATAGTACCTGGGCAGGGGTATTTGTACGGTTTCCCATGTTATTCTTTGGAAAACCTTGCCGTGTCTTATATAATGCTCATGGCTGGGCTTTCCTTAGAGACACGGCAGAATGGAAACGCAAAGTGTATGCAGAGATTGAAAAGATGCTGCTCCATTCTACGGATACCGTAGTTAATGTATCGAAGCATGAGTACAATTCAGCGATCAAATATGGACTGCCTTCCCAAAAGCTGCGAGTTATATATAGTGGAATCTCAGCGGAAAAGGGAGCTATAGATCCATCCGTCAAGATGCCCTCCCATTGTGTGAATTTACTGTTTGTAGGCCGCTTTGATCCTCAAAAGGGGATTGATTATCTGCTGCAGGAATTTTCAAAGTGTCATCGCAATGACCTTCATCTTACGGTCATAGGGGATAACGTCATTGGAGGGACTCACATTGAAAAGAAGAATAGCGATAAGGTTACTTTTCTCGGCTGGGTGGCCCATGAGAAACTGGCAAGCTATTACAGCCAGTGTGACGCAGTGGTGATGCCGTCTCGCTGGGAAGCATTTGGTCTGGTTGCTATTGAAGCTATGAAATATGGTAAGCCAGTTATAGTCAGCGACAAAGGAGCATTGCCGGAAATAGTAAAAGATGGTCAAAATGGTCTTGTCTTTGATTTTAATAATCCCAAATCCCTGCAGTCAGTTCTTGGTAAATTGAGTAAGGATAAGCTGCATGAAATGGGGAATAAAGCAGAAAAAGATTTCATGGAACACTATCGCTTGGAAAACATGGTGACTGCAACAATAAAAAATTATTTGTAATATTGTGTTGAGCATATCTTGGCTGATAATGGGAGTTCTTGGGTAATGAAAACGGTTCAAATTTTTCTTTCAACATATAATGGTGAAAAATATATAAAAGAGCAGTTGGAGAGTCTTTTTAAGCAGCAAGGCGTTAGGATATCTATTCTTGTAAGAGATGATGGATCGTCTGACTGGACTGTTGATATATTGAAAAGGTACCAAAAAGAAGGAAAAATCCGACTTGTTTGTGGTCATAATGAAGGATATGCAAGAAGCTTTTTAGATTTGGTAAAAGAAGATGTCTCAGCAGACTACTATGCATTTTGCGATCAGGATGATGTCTGGCTTCCTGATAAATTAATAAATGCTGTACAGATGATAGAATCATCAAATGCAGATGACTCCAGGCCGGTATTATATGCTTCCGCATTACAAAGGGTCGATACGCATCTTAATAAATTGCCTATTCAGGATTTCAAAAATCTGAAATTGACTTTGGGAGCAGAATTTACACGTCATCGCCTGGCTGGATGCAGTTTTGTATTCAATAATGAGTTGCGTAATTTATTGAAAAGGTCAGATGGGTTAAAATGTTCCCATGACAGGCTGGCAACTTTATTATGTCTTGCCTGTGGTGGTACAGTACTGTTTGATCACAATTCGTATATACTGTTCAGAAGACATGGTGATAATGCTTCGCCTGATGGAATGAGTGCCAGACAGAAAATAATGAAAGATCTCAGACATTACTTCCATCATGAGAACGATGCAGCAGGTTTAGCATCTGGCGTATTACAAAGATATAAAGATAAGTTGACTGGAAAGTCTTTAAAATTCTTAACATCTATTGCGGATTACAGAGCAAACATCATAAAGACAATAAGCCTTGCTTTGGATTCTCAGATAGACTGTGGATTTTGGTTTTTCAATATATTTGTTCGCAGCATGATTGTACTCAGACTGTTTTAGAAAGATGCAGGTCGTAATAACTTATGAAATTAGCAGGAGTGGTCACATTATATCATCCTGATAAAGCAGTGATATCCAATATAGAAACTTATTCAAATGATTTAGATTTCTTATATGTACTTGATAACACAGAAAATTCGGTTAAAGAGATATCCAAATGGACCGAGAAAAAGCCCCATACTCGATATTTTTGGATGGGTGGAAATATGGGGATTTCCTATGCTCTGAATTTTGCACTGAAGCAAGCGCAGGGGAAATATGAGTATCTTCTTACGATGGATCAGGATAGTGCCTTTGATGAGGGAATGATTACTCAATATAAAAAAGACGTAGAAGAAATGGAAAGAGAATATCCTAATAAGATTGGAATGTATTCTATTAATTATGATCGAACTCGTATACCAATCCAAAACAATTACAGATTGCAATCAATTGCCATAACATCTGGCTCGATTATTCCGGTTAACTCATCATTAGCGATAGGTGGTTTTGATGAGAACTTATTTATAGATGATGTGGATTCTGAGTTTTGTTATCGTTTACGACGTAATGGTCGTTTGATTGTCGAATTTCCATATATATTGCTCAATCATACTATCGGTAATCAGACATTTCTTAACTTCTTTGGTAAGAGGATAGTTGTATATAATCACGGTGCAATCAGGAAGTATTACATTATTCGTAACCGAATCTATGTCTTAAAAAAATATCCGGAAGTCCGTCTTATATATTTGGCTAAACTGGTATCTACCATAGCAAAGGTTATTCTGGCTGAAGATAACAAACTGAAAAAAATGAAGTATATTTCTAGGGGAATTTATGATGGAATAAAAGGCAATATGGGGAAATTCACAGGATTTTAAAAATTAGTCATATACAAGTATTATACAAGAAATTTAATATGGACTCATAGATAAAAGGCGACTTTAAACATTAAAAGCCCGAAGCATAATAGTATTATCATACTAAAAGCTTTCGGGCTTTATTTTAATTATGGGGAATCGAAATGTGTTTTGGAAATATGATGTAATTCTATTTGAGTAAGGATATATGATTAGAGGGGTAATGGAATGAAATAAATAGGACAGTTATTTATCATTTCTCGGTGCCTCATTATTATGATGCTATATCACTTTTTCAATTTATCCCCATACATCTTATCATAGTAATTCTGATACTCTCCACTCATGATGTCCAACCACCAGGGCTTATTGTCCAAGTACCAGCGAATCGTCTTCTTAATTCCATCAGTGAACTTGGTTTCCGGCAACCATCCCAGTTCGGCATGAATTTTTGCCGGATCGATGGCGTAGCGGCGGTCGTGGCCTTTGCGGTCTTTTACGTAGGTAATGAGGCTTTTCGGCTTGCCCAGTTCCTTCAGGATAAGCTTTACAATGTCGATGTTTGCCATTTCGTTGTGACCACCGATATTGTAAGTTTCTCCTACGGTTCCTTTATGGATGATGAGGTCGATGGCTTTGCAGTGGTCTTCCACGTAGAGCCAGTCACGGACGTTTTTGCCATCTCCGTAAACCGGGAGGGGCTTGTTATCAAGGGCATTGGCAATCATGAGGGGAATCAGCTTTTCCGGGAACTGGTAGGGGCCGTAGTTGTTGCTGCACCGGGAAATGGTGGTGGGGAGGCCATAGGTTCTGTGGTAAGCACCTACCAGGAGGTCAGCTCCCGCCTTGGAACTGCTGTAGGGAGAAGACGTATGGAGTGGTGTTTTTTCCGTGAAGAACAGGTCCGGCCGGTCCAGGGGCAGGTCGCCGTAGACTTCGTCTGTGGAGACCTGGTGGTACCGCTGGATGCCGTATTTCCGGCAGGCATCCATGAGGACAGAGGTGCCGATGATATTGGTCTCCAGGAAAATCTCCGGATTCAGGATGGAACGATCCACATGAGATTCGGCAGCAAAGTTCACCACCACATCGGGATGCTCCTCTTCAAAGAGTCCATACACCGCATCCCGGTCACAGATATCCATCTTCACAAACCGAAAATTCGGTTTGTCCATAACCGGAGCCAGAGTAGACAGATTTCCGGCATAGGTCAGTTTGTCGAGGCAGATAATCCGATAGTCAGGATACTTCTTCATCATGTAGAAAATAAAGTTAGAGCCGATGAAACCGGCACCGCCGGTTACGATTATTGTCATATTGTGTTCCTTTCTAGTCACTTGCATATTTGCGATTATCGTCTTAGGCAAGAAGTATATTCATGCGATATGCAAAATAGCTCTCAAACGTTTAGTCGTCTCTCCGTACTTTGCCTTCAACAACCTTCATCAGGTACTGGCCGTATGGACTCTTTCCGTATTCCTTAGCACTTTCTCTCAGCGCCGCTTTGTCAATCCAACCGTTTACGTAGGCAATTTCTTCGGGCATGGAGATATGGATGCCGGCGCGGGTTTCTATGGAGCGGACGAAAACAGAGGCATCGTAGAGGGAGTCCATGGTGCCTGTATCGAGCCAGGCATAGCCTCGGCCAAGGGTAATTACGTTCAGTTTACTTCTTTCCAGATACATTTTATTAAGATCCGTGATTTCCAGTTCGCCACGGGCAGACGGTTTTACCTGTTTTGCGTATTCACAGACGTTCTTGTCATAAAAATAGAGGCCGGTGACGGCATAGTTGGACTTCGGATGTGCTGGTTTTTCTTCGATAGATTTGGCTTTACCATTTTCATCAAAGTCAATGACACCGAACCGTTCCGGATCATCCACGTAATATCCAAAGACGGTGGCTCCTTCTTTTTGTGCTGCTGCTTCTTTCAGATACTTTGTGAGCCCAGCACCGTAGAAGATATTGTCCCCAAGAATCATGGCGCAGGATTCGCCGCCAATAAATTCTTCTCCCAAGATAAAAGCTTGGGCAAGGCCATCGGGAGAAGGCTGCACTTTGTAGGACAAATGGATACCAAAACGGGATCCATTCCCCAAAAGACGTTCGAAGTTCGGTAAATCATTGGGAGTCGAAATAATGAGAATCTCTCGGATACCTGCCAACATGAGTGTGGAGAGGGGATAAAAAATCATAGGTTTGTCATAAATAGGAAGCAACTGCTTTGATGTAACTCGAGTGAGGGGGTAAAGCCTTGTGCCACTTCCACCTGCTAAAATAATACCCTTCATGTTAGTTGAATACTCCTTTCGGTAATTAATCTTTGATTATTATTGTAATTTACCCATTTTGTGGGACTTGTAATCTCTCAAGCCTTTATAGGCATACTGTAATTTTCTTAACTTGTCAGGTTCAGCTAATATAACTTTAATTAGCCATTTTATAATGATAATATAATATTTTCTCTTAATTCTGGGATATTTTGATGCTACATACAGGCGGTTCCGCATTCCATAATATTGACGTAGATAAGATTCGTTAAGTGCAGTATAGTGAAATCCCAATATTTTTTGGGGAATTGGATTTCCTAGATGATGTATAAGGATAACTCGGTTATATTTATATAATCTATAGCCAGCTTGGTTACAACGATAGCAAAATTCGTTATCGACTTCATCTATAAATAACTTTTCATCAAATCCACCACACTCAATTGCGATAGGGACATTTATAATATTTCCGGATGTAATGCATGTTTCAATCGCTGATAAAAGTTCAAAAGGAATCTTTTTCGTTTTTACCTCTTCTCGAAAAGTTGGAGATATTCCATATGCATTGGGTGGTAATTTTGAAATACAGGATATATAATCTCTTAAGCCATTTACATTGAATCGTGAATCCTGATCCATAGTGAGAAGCCAATTAAAGCCCATATTCTTTGCTAGTTGCAATGCTTTGTTAAAACAAACAGGAAGACCTTTATTTTCTCCGTCCCAGAAATAAAGGACATCTGTTTTTTCTTTAATTACCTTACATAATTCTTCATGGGAACTAGGGGAATTGTCGAAAACATATAGATTCTTTAGGAAGGGGGCATAGCTCATTATATTATTAATAACATCGTTATCAGGGTTAAAAAGAATCACAACACCTGCTAAATTCATAAAATTTCTCCTTAAGCACTATATGATTAGTAATTCTAACGACAGCTGATTTGTAAAATTTGGAATTCAACTGACATACTACATGTATGGAGATGAAATGTTCCGTAATAAATTTGAATACAATAAAACTTTATCTGTCAGTTTTGATTTCGGAGCTAACCGTGATGTATAATAATAAAACATTGATATATTATATCATAAATCACAATAGGTATTGTAGACAGTACCCTGAATGCAATTACCTTTGCACGTAAATGATAATGGGAGGAAAAATGAAAGTACTGGTTACCGGTGTAACAGGACAATTGGGGCTTGATGTATTGAAAGAACTTAAGCATAGACAAACTGAGTGTAAAGGCGTAAGTTCCAAAGATATGAATCTGACCGATGCTGATGAAGTACGTCGCGTCATTACGGACTATCATCCCGATGCAATCATCCATTGCGGCGCTTATACAGCGGTGGACAAAGCAGAGGATGACTACATTAAATGCATGAATGTTAATGCGGAAGGAACCGTGGCCGTGGCGAAAGCAGCGGAAGAGATTGGCGCAAAGCTCATCTACATTTCCACGGATTACGTTTTTGACGGTCAGGGGAATCTCCCTTTTGAAACGACAAATGAAAAGGTTCCCCTGAATATGTACGGTCTTTCCAAATTATTCGGAGAACAGGCGGTACAGATGATTTCCAGCCGATATTTCATTGTCCGTATTTCCTGGGTATTCGGAGTTAATGGCAACAACTTTGTAAAGACCATGCTCCGTTTGGGAAAGGAAAAAGAACAGCTTACTGTAGTATCTGACCAGTGGGGCTCCCCAACCTATACCGCAGACCTGGCACCTCTCCTCTGTGATATGATTGAAACGGAAAAATATGGAGTCTATCATGCCACAAACGAAGGCATCACCAACTGGGCTGCCTTTGCAGCAGTAATCATGAAAGAAGCCGATCTCCCCTGCAAAATCATCCCCATCACCTCAGACCAGTATCCGACGAAAGCAGTCAGACCGCATAATAGCAGATTGAGTAAACGGAGTCTTGACGAAGCGGGATTCCGACGCTTACCGGATTGGCATGATGCGTTAAGGCGGTACATTGGAGCGATAGCGGGTAAGTGAGATGGGTTGGAAGGGTTGAGTTGTGGTAATTACCGTTAGACCCAATCGTCCGCTGGCATAGGTGAGTGGGTTGGAGGGGTTGAGGTAAGGTGATTACTTTGGTACTCAAACTTTTGATGGCTTGAGTAAGCAGGTTGGAGGGGTTGGAGAATGTGAATTAACATTTATCCATTCTTTCGACGACTTGACTACAGGGGATGTCAAGAATTTTGTGTTTTTAGATTAACCAATCGTATTTAGCGATTAGTTTGCTCATACGTTCGTCAATCAATAATTGGTTCATAACAGCCTGCCAGTTAAAGACCTTTCCTTTGCCCTTCCATTTGGTGTTCTTGAGCTCAAGGACACGGAGGTAGAGAAGCTTCAGGATGGCCTCGTCATTGGCAAAAGAGCCCTTACGGGTTACCTTTCTGAAACTGGAATTGATGCTTTCTATGGCATTGGTAGTGTACATGACTCTCCGTACATTAGAGCCGTAGTTAAACAGCTGTTCCACGTGCTGGAAGTTGTTTTCCCAGACCGCTATAGCCCCAGGATAGGCTGCCCATTTTCCCTTGAACTTTTCAAACAATCTGCGAGCTTCTGCTACATTGGTAGCCTTGTAGATCTCTTTCAGTTCTTTCAAGAACTCTCTGGATTTGTTCCAGGGAATATACCGCATGGAATTACGGATCAGATGGACAATGCAGCGTTGCACCACTGTGCCAGGGAAGATGGCAGCAGCGCCTTCTTCAAGGCCGCTGACACCATCCATGGAGATGAAACCAATGTCCTGTACTCCCCGGTTCTTGATTTCATCGAAAATCTGCATCCAGGTATGCTTACCTTCCGTTTCGTTGATCCAGATACCAAGGATATCCTTCTCACCATTGATGTCATACCCAAGGATGACGTAGACAGCCTTTTGTTTCAGGGCTCTGTCAGTCTTCATGGGAACATACAGACAGTCGATGAAGAGAAAGGTATAAAAAGGAAACAGTGAGCGATTCTGCCACGCATATACTTCGTCCAGGATCCGGTCCGTAATATGGGCAATCTGTTCATGGGAGATGGAGAAACCGTAGATTTCTTCAATGGTCGAAGAGATGTCTCTCTGGCTCATTCCACGGCCATACATGGCAAGGACTTTCCCTTCGATAGAGGAAACATCACGCTGGTATTTTTGGATTAACTGGGGTTCAAAAGTACCTTCCCGATCACGAGGGACTTGGATGGGTACCGTTCCCATGGAGGTCTTCAGGTTCTTCCTGGAATACCCATTTCTCGTATTCTTGGAATCCTCAGGGGTGCTGCCGTTCTTGGGATAGCCTAAATGGTTATCCAATTCACCCTTAAGAGCTGCTTCAAACAATGGTCCAAAGACACTCTTTAAGGCGGACTGCATCTCTTCGACAGTGGTCGGTTTGTAGGTTTCGTAGATTTCCTGCGCAATTTTTTCGCCAGGGGTAGGGGTACGCTTTGCCATGGTAGTAACTCCTTTTCCTCTTTCTCCCCTTAAGTATGAGGTATGGAAATATTTTGAGCAAGATTCATTTACACAAAATATTTTACACTACCACAGCCGAACTCTTCCTGCCGTCTGATTATCACCCGTCGAAATGCCTCTACTCCTTCAAACCTCAATTTTCTTTTCTCAACATTACGCCATACCAAAAGGACGCCTTCTATCCAAAGGCGCCCTCGCGATTCCAGCTATGCTTTTATTTCTTTTTGCAAATCGTCGTCTTCTTTGTCTGTATGGACATTTCCCTTTCTATTCCTACTACTTTTCTATAATCTTAAATCCATTCCCAAGTCCCCAAAAGCCAGCGGGCAGCCTTCAAACCTGAGAAAAAAGCAGAGCACCTCTTTTTGCCTGCCCATCCCCATTCAGGAGGCGGGTGGCGGGCCGGAAGGAGGGGCCATAAGCAGCCAGCCTCAAGCGGGAATCTGACAGCCCATAGCGGACCGCTGAACACTCTCCGCCTGACGTCTGATAAGTCTCTCCCCTTTCCGCCATTTCGAACGAAACCGAGAAATCTCCCACGCACAGTTTCACCACCGTAAGTAGAATCTACGTTACAAGCCACACTGATAGTTTGAAGTCTGACCATTTGATATCTCCCACCGAATTGTCTCTACCTCCTCAAGCCTCAAATTTCTTTCCTCAAATCTATCTTGAGCGTCTGTCTATCTCCTGCCGACACATCATAAAAAAATCTTTTTCCATCATGTTCACATAAAAGCCAATTTTTCTATTTATATAGTAGAAGGTAACAAATCATGAGACCATGCTTCGGAAATCAAACCTTTTCCTGCTAATCCTAGGCAATACAGAAAAAGACATTCCATTGCAGCAGTCGGGATCCCATGTTCCTTCTCTCCAATCCGGGATGGTAGTAAAAAGCAAACACAAAGAAACTCAGGACTCCAGAAAATCCCTACAGGGCAGAAATGACGGGAGACTCATGTATGGCGCGCGCCGTCGTACCTCGTACAGCAGCGGCCGTAGACCATGCAGACACCGAACTCATTGGGCATGATGGGCAGCTTGGAGACACCGGGTTTCTTTGTAGTGGTTTTAAAGAAATGATTTCCCGCCTCTGCGCCTACTTCCCCCTGCCCAAGGAATGGCAGCAAGCACAATGATACGAAAAGGGAGCAATTATCACAATCTCTTATCTCCCGGCACTCAAAATCATGGACAGCATCAAAACGATCTTATAATCAACTTTTAATTCAAATACTTTAGTACCATCTTATAATGATCATTCATTCTGAGCCCCTCAGCTTTCATGCCACCGGCTTGCCCCCACAAAGCATGTCTTCTATGGTTTTTGCTACACCGTCTTCTTCATTGGAAGGGCAAAGGGCCCGGGCCGCTTTTTTAGCTACTTCATCAGCATTGCTGACAGCATAGGAAAAGCCGGCCATCCGAAGGAGGGGCACATCGTTTTCCGTATTTCCAAATGCCATGACTTCATCAGGAGAGATACCTTTCTGGTCACAGAGGAAGCGCACGGCTGCTCCTTTATTGACTCCTTTTTTATGGACATCCACGAAATCATCGCCAGGGAAAACTACATCCACCAGACCGCTGAACTTGTCTTCCACTACCTGCCGGATAGCCATCCTTTTTTCCAAAGATGGATCGGCAAAGACGATGCGAGTCACCAGTTTTTCGGGATGGTAGAAATTTTCACCCAGGTACACCGGTTTTTTGGAGCGGTATTTCTGGTATTTTTTCTCTGTGCCATTGGGTTTATCCATGTAAATCACATCATCCATGAAGGAGGTGGCATTCCACCCTCTTTTTTTCGATTCCAGAAGGATGGCGGAAGCCAGATCCGGCGAAAGTCCTTCCTGCCGCACAGGCTCTCCGGTTTCACTCATCATAATCCAGGCTCCGGTGTAGCAGATAAGGGGCACATTGCCCAGCTGGAGCGTATCCGCCTTGGCCTTGGCCGAGTCCCACATGCGGCCGGTAGCCACTACGATTTCATAGCCCCGGCTTTGGGCCTTCTTGATGACCTGCCTGGAATAATCGGAAATCGTCATATCATCATGAAGCAGTGTGCCATCCAGATCGATGGCAATCAAACGAACAGCCATAGGAAACTCCTTTCAGAAAATCACTGATTTCTCCGTCGAAGGCCGGAGAGCAGGACGGGGCTGGGAATCTGGGAAAGAAAGACACCCAAGGTCATGGCAATGACACCGATGGTCTGCCTGAGGGTAAAGGATTCATCCAGGAAAAAAAGGCCTGACAGCCCTCCGAATACCATTTCCATACTGAGAATCATGGACGCCTCGGTAGGCGGCATGTACTTCTGCCCCACTGCCTGCAGGGTATAGGCCACACTGGTGGAAAGAATCCCTGTATAGAGAATGGGCCACGCTGCCCCCTCAAGACCTGCCAGGTCCGGCGTTTCAAAAAGAAAGGCCAGCATGAGGTTCAGCACCCCCGTCACCATGAACTGCCCTGCCGACAGAAGCACCGGAGAAAAACGCTGAGTCAGATAATTCAGCATATGGATCTGCACCGTAAAGGACAGAGCGCAGAGCAGCATGAGCCCATCGCCCAAACTGATGGAAAAGTCGCTGGTTATGGAGATGAAATAAACCCCTGCCATGGCCAGGATGGCGCCAATCAGATGATTGCGAAGAAGGGGCTGTCCCAGAAAGAGGCCTGTGATGGGAACCATGAGAAGATAATTGGCCGTGAGAAAGCTGGCCTTGGAAGCAGTCGTATACTGCAGCCCCACCTGCTGCAGGGTAGCTCCCAGAAAAAGGGGAATCCCCACCATGAGGAAAGCAGCCCAGAGAGGGATGGACGTGGGCAGAGGACTTTTCCCCTCCCTGTGAAAATAGAGAAAAGGCAGAAGAGCCAGAGAGCCGATGACAAAACGAACCCCGTTAAATGTAAAAGGGCCCACCGTATCCATGCCCACTACCTGGGCCACAAAGGCGAAGCCCCAGATGAGGGCCGCCGCCAGCAAAAGCAGACGATATTTCATATACATGCTCCTTAGGGTATAATAGAGAAAGCTTTTCTTATTATATCAGATTCAAAGGTTCCATACCCCAAGAAAGGAGAACATGATGAAAGAAATCGTAATCGCCCAGCCCCTGGGCGTATCCAAAGAAACACTGGACACCCTCCTTGCCCCTCTCACCGGCAGGGGATACCATCTCACCCTTTGGGACAGCCTCCCAGAAAACCAGGACGATCTGGGAAACCGCATTTCCAAAGCAGACCTGGCGGTCATTGCCAACTACCCACTGAAAAAAGAAGCGCTGGACAAAGCCTCTTCCCTCAAATACCTCTGCGTCGCTTTCACCGGCGTAGACCATGTAGATATCGATACCTGCCGTGAGAAAGGCATCGCCGTCTCCAACTGCGCCGGCTACTCCACCGAATCCGTGGCAGAACTGGCCATAGGTATGATGCTTTCCCTCTACCGTAAACTGGAGGAAGGCAAAGACGCTGCCGCCCATGGAAAAACAGGCGCCGGCCTTCGGGGAATTGAAATCAAAGACCGCACAGTAGGCATCATCGGCACCGGCGCCATCGGATACCGCACCGCAAATCTCGCCAAAGCCTTCGGCGCCAAAGTCATCGGCTACAACCGTTCCCACAGCCATGACGATATCACCTACACCGACCTTAACACCCTCCTTCAAACAAGCGACATCGTATCCATCCACCTTCCCCTGACAAAAGACACAAAGCACTTCATTGACAAAGACAAACTGTCCCTCATGAAAAAAGACGCTATTCTGATTAATACCGCCAGAGGCGGCATCATCGACAATGAAGCCCTGGCAGAAGCGCTGAAAAAAGGTGAAATCGCCGGCGCCGGCATCGATGTATTCGATATGGAGCCGCCCCTTCCCGAAGACTATCCCCTCCTTTCCGCCCCTCACACCGTCCTTACGCCCCATGTAGGATTTGACACGGAAGAAGCCATGGAAAGAAGAGCCGCCATTGTGGCAGACAACCTCAAGAGCTTTGTAGAAGGAAAACAGAAAAATATCATATGCTGACATAAAACAGAAAAGCCTATCAGGGGAGTAAGGGCCAGCTTTTCCCGACTTGCGTATCCAACCCAGTATACGCACACTAATGAGGAAAATCCTGCGATTGCTCTTCCTTATTGCTTTTCTGTTTTTGTTTTGCCTTTGCTTCTGTCTGTTGCCGGCCGGGTTTAGGAGAAGTGAGGGTAAAAAGGAGAAGCTTATGCAATATAAATGGTTGGAGAGAGAAATGAGGACGCTTTCCATGGAAGAATTCTATTTCCCATCTGTCATGTATATCGCGATAATTCCGGCCGGAATGCAGCTTTGTTAAAAAGAAATCAAAAATCCCTGTATACAGGCTTCTGGTTTTCCCCTCCCGCTTCCCCGGAAGCCCGCCACACTGACTGGCTCGGATACCATCCGTGTTTTTGTGCTGTTTTTGGCAGCACGAAAAAAGCAGCCCCTCATGGAGCTGCTTTTTTCACTGTAAAAACTCCTGATTTGTCCCATGCCGCTCCACGGTAGGGCTCAGGCGTTCTGCTTCGATGAATCGGCCAGGGGTAGCCGCCTAAGCGGAATGTCTGTGTCGTCAAGGAAGAACCGGTATAGCCATCGTTGCCACCGTCATGTCTGACAGGTCATGCCTCAGGAGTTTTTATGGAGTTTTCGGCGCGCCGGAGAGGAGAAATTCATGAAGGTTTTAAGTCTTTCCTCCCCGCTTCCATGGATTGTGCACCGCGGGAATTGGAAAGACTTTCGCCAGGCCTTTTCGCCTCTCTGGTCATATAGTCAGGGAGCCTGGGTAAGTGTATCAGTCAGGATTTGTGGATATACCCTTGGACACACCTTCGGCGTGAGGGTTGACGGGCTATCGGTCAGTCAACTAAAAGGAAGGTACTTGTATGCTGCAGGCTAAGGACCTGCTTCACCCGGCTTGGAAACCCTCTGCAGGGTCTCCACAGGGAAGGACATACAAACCGGGCTTTGCCCTTTGGAAATGTACCCTTTTATGCTAAAAAGGGCTGTGAAAAAATGGGAATCATTTCTTCACAGCCTTTTTTCATTGCCAACCTGCAGTTTATCCATTTCATGACTGCCACTTATCTTCGAAATTAAATTTTTCCATATCCTCCGGCAGCCTGGCAGTGAACAGTTTCCCGGAGAGTGCATCCAGAGGAGGCTTCACATGTTCCGGAAACCCTACTTTTCCTGCATGGAGCAGCTGCCGCCTGATATGATTCCTATCCGAGAAGGCTATGCTCTCCTTTGTGCCGTACTTCCTGTCTCCCAAAAGGGGATGACCGGCGTGGGAGAAGTGGACGCGGATCTGGTGGGAGCGGCCGGTAATGAGATGGACTTCCACCAGAGTGCAGAGGTCCTGCCCCATTCTTTTCACGGCGATTTGCTTATATCTTGTTTCCACGGGCCTGGCGCCTTCTTCTTCATGGTCCAGACAGCGAACCTGATTTTTTCTTTCATCTTTAACCATCCAGCCTTTGAAGGTACCCTGTTTTTCTGTTTCGCCCCAAACCATGGCGGTGTAAGTCTTGCTCACTGCCCTGGTGCGAATGAGCTCACTCAGCTGCTGCAGGGCGGCCATGGTCTTTCCGGCCAGCACAATGCCGCTGGTGTTTCGGTCCAGCCGGTTGCAGATGGAGGGACGGAAGGCCGGGGTGATTTCATTTTTTAAATAGCCAAGAAGGCCGTCATTCAGGGAAAGGCTGCCGCTGCCGTCCCCCTGGGAAAGAAGGCCGGCCGGTTTATTCAGTACCAGCACGTTCTCATCTTCATAGAGGATGGAGGATGAGAAAAAGGAAAGGTCTTTCCCCTTCGGTTTCATTTCTTCCTGAAATTTTGAAATGGTGTCATCAGAAAACCAGATGTCTATCCGGTCGCCGGATACTAGTTTTTCTTTCCCTTCCATCTTTTTCCCGTTCAGAGTGATGTTCTTTTTTCTCATGCTTTTCCGAAGCAGTCCTGCAGCAGCATTCGGAAGGAGACGGGTTACATATTTCCATGCAGTAGTACCTGCTTCTGCCTGTGATACGATCCAGAATTTCATAGATTCACCTGCCTGTCTTCATAAAGGAATCCCGCTTTTCGAAGGGACTCTTCCACCCTGTCCATATCTTCTTTCTCTTTCGTTTCCACCAGATGGCTGTGGATGCCTCCGCTCATGGACGAAAGAAGGGGCGCATTCTTTGTTTTCATTCTTTCGATGAAGGCCCTGATGTCTTCCCTGTTCCTGATTTCCAAACCAGCGGTAAGGGTGCCGTACACTTCGTGCTCTACAGACACGTTGTGCACCATGCCGCCGGCAGAAATAATCATTTCCAACTCTTCGGCCGTATGACTGCGGTCATGGCAGCAGACCAGGGTTTTCCGGTATCCTTTTCCTTCCTGTTCGGTCAGGTAGTATCCCCGGGGTGTGGATACCACAGGCAGTCCCTGAGCCTTCAGAAGGGCCATGTCTCCTACAATGATCTGCCGGCTGACATGCATCTGACGGGCCAGCTCGCTCCCCCGCACTTTCCCCTGCTTTTCCTTCAAAATATGTGCTATCTTTTCCCGCCGTTCTTCCCCATTCATCTGTACCACCTCTTATGGGTATTGTATCACAAAAGGACCGCCCCGCGGCCTTGGATCATAGGGGACAGATTTTTAAGCTGGACCGGCCTCTGGACAGCTCGCAGCGGCTGCCCCGATTCCAGCCCTCAGCCTTCCGGCTTCCCTGCCAGTTCTTCCAGTTTCTTTCTATCCGCTTTTCCTGTCGATGTACGGGATATGGCGGGCAGTACCATGAAGCGGGAGGGAATTTCCCAGGGTTTCAGATGGCGGGAGAGGCGCTTTACCAGCTGTTTCCTTTCCATCATCTGTCCTGTGAGGAAGGCAATCAGGGTATCGTCACCGTTTGTCTGCTTTAGAGCGGTGACTTCTGCGTCTTCCACGCCATCCACCATGAGGAGGGTGGAGAGTACTTTCTGTCTTGATACGTGATTTCCCTGTACATGGTACATGTCTTCCCTTCTCCCCAGAAAATGGAGCTCTCCCTTTTCATCCAGCCGACCCAGGTCGTGGCAGGTATAGGGCATGGAAATCCCTTCGATGCCATAGGGGGTGTCTACAGTAATTTCTCCATTTTCGATGGAAACTTTCACATGGGGGAAGGGTTTTCCCACTTTGTCCGGGGAATGAAGGATTTCTTTTCCCTCGGTGAAGGAAATATAGCTCAGCTCGGAGGCGCCGTAGTATAAAATCACGCTAGCCGCCGGAAATCGTTCTGTGAGCCGCCGGTAAAGGGAGGCGGTCATGAGCTGGGAGCCTGTGAGGATATGGGTCACCGTTTCCGCCTGTCCCCTTGTTTTGGACAGCGGGGAGAGTTTGGAGGGAATCATGTAGATATGGGTGATTTTCTCCTTTTGAATCCGTTCTATCCATGTTTTCGGCGTCAGGCGGCTGCTGCCATGCAGAGAGGCCCCTTCCGAGAGAAAATCCATGACCATGTTCAGATTTCCAGTAAAAGCCAGGGATCCATGAAAAAAGAGGCGGGAGCTGCCATCTACTTTGAAAATCCGGTCCTGCAGGGGAAAGAAATCTGTCCAGCTCTCATCCCTGCGGTAAAGGATTTTCGGAAGGCCTGTGCTGCCGGAAGTGAGCACCCCGAAGACACCGTGCCGGGGCGCTTTTCGGTCCCATGTGCGAAAGAAAAGGTGTTTCCCCTGTTTTAAAGAAAGGGAAGGCAGCGGTCTGTCGGAAAGGAAAAGGCCTACCGGCTGTTTTTCCAGCATTACCGACATATCTTTTTCCTCCAGGTATTCATGGTAAAGGACTGGCACACTGCCGGCATAGGAAAGGGCCAGAAAATAGAGAAGCTGTTTCAAAGGCTGGTGCAGGTAGAGCGCTGTGAGCTTCCCTTTCACGCCCAGGGCTGAAAGGGCTTCTTTTTCTTCTTCTACAAACCGGAGGGCTTCACCCCAGGTCATGGAAAAGCCATCTTCTTCATAAAAGGTGTCATCCTTTTTTTCTTTCCCCCACCGGAGAAGATATTCATAGCATTTCATAGCTTCACCTCCAGAGGGATGGAAAAGGCGGTGTGTCTTTCCCTTTCTTCTGTCCATTCCCTTTCATCCACGTGATGAATGAGGACCGCTTCTCCCACACCACCGGCGGCTGGAATGGCGGCCACTCCCAGATTTCCTTCTTCTCTTTCCAGAATTTTCATAAGGTGAATCATGATTTCCGCGCCGCTGGCACCGTAGGGATGACCGTAGGCCAGGGCGCCGCCCCAGCGGTTCAGCCGGTCTGCCACGTCTCTGTGCTTTTTCCGGAAGTCGGCACTGATCACAGCAAAGGCTTCATTATACTCAAAAGCATCCAGATCGCTGTAAAAAAGGCCTTTGTCTCTAAGGAGTAAGGAAACTGCCAGGTCTGCTGACAGCGGCGGCACTGCAGGATCTGCACCGGTCATGGAAAAGCCTTTGATTTCAGCCGACGGCACCAGGTCCCTTTCCCGGAGCCATCTTTCTGATGCCAGCATCACAAAGGCAGCGCCATCATTGATTGTGCAGGTATTGGCAGCGGTAAGGATGCCTTCGGGAAAATCGGTGACTCTGGGTGCCCTTGTCAGCAGTTTTTCAGACATTCTTTTACGAAGAGCCTCGTCCCGGCTGCTTCCAAAAAGGGGGAGAATCACATCCTTCAGCCATCCTTCTTCGGCCGCCTTTTTCGCTCTTTTCTGGCTCAGAAGGGCTGCCTCGTCCGCTTCCTCTCTAGTAATACCGGCTGCTTTTGCCGCCCTTTCCGCTCCAAGAAGCATGGCGTCATCACCAAATTCGCCGGGCCGGAACTGGGCCGCCGTGAACACAGGATTTCTAAGGCTGCCTCTTTCATCATTGTCTGCGTATCGCCTCTGAGGCTGAAGGGATGCACTTTCTGCACCGCCTGCCAGCACCACATCCCACTCCCCTGCCATAATGGAAAGGGCCGCCATGTGGATGGCCGCCAGACCGGAAGCGCACTGCAGATCAATCGTAAAAGCCGCCGCCCTTTCAGGAAGACCGCCTTCCAGAAGAAGAAGGCGCCCTATATTTCCGCCAGGCCCCACAGCGTTGCCGCAGATGAGGGCATCGGGCCCCTGAATGCCGTACCTCTGGCAGAGGGTACTGGCTACCCTGCCACCCAGCACTTCCGGTCTGATATGTTTGAAAATGCCGTTCCGGATGCCGATATGGCTCCGAAGACCGCCTGCAAGAAATACCCGGTTCATTCAATCACCGCCTCAAAACATAATACCCGGGAAAATCCATAAATGGTTTTTCCTTCTTTTTTCAAATACACCGCTTCACCAGCATACAAGGGATGGTGGAAGCGGATATGGAAGGTATTAAAATTTTTCCCTTCCGCCAGGGCAAGGGCGATCTGGAATCCGCTCACCACAGGGCGCAGGGTCTGATGGATTGCATTATGGTCCCCCAGGGAAAAGCTGAAGGAACGCACCTCTTCTGCAGAAAACCAGCACCACAGGGATCCCTGGCCGTTCCTTTCCTTCCCCGCTTTCTCGGAAGGAGGGAAGAGCAGGATGGACATGTCTGCTGTGCCCTTCGTCACCCTGACCCTGACAATCCGCCTTCCGCTGCAGCTGACTTTACAGAGCCCATGGGTATCCCCTTCTCCTCTACTGTAGCGGAGTACTCCCATCACCATGCCCTGCCACTCCTCTTTCCAGGCAATGCAGAGCGCCTTCATCAGTTCTTCCATGAATTCTCCTTTATAAAAATGGCGGAAGGCAATGCCCTCCGCCATGAAATTTCTAAAAAACTAAAGAAGCAGGGATTAAAGTTCTCCTACCAGTCTTCTTCTGTACTTGCTCACCAGGAAAGAAGCAAGCAGGATTTTGGCAAAATCACCGGGAAGGAAGGGGAACATGCACATCACCATGGATGCCCAGATGCCCGTGCCCGTGAGGAACATGAACCAGGCAAGACCCATGATATAGCACACCGCCGTACCTGCAATGGTGGCAGCCATCATATTTTTAAAGGAATAGCCCAGCTTTTCGGAAACCAGGCCTACCACAAATGCCATAGGTGCAAAGCCGATGATAAATCCGCCGGAAGGGCCTGCAATCACAGAAAAACCGGCGCGCATCATGGAAAATACGGGCACCCCTGCCATACCAAGAAGCAGATAAATCACAATAGCCAGAAGACCATACCTCTTTCCAAGGAATCCGCCGGCCATGAGTACCGCAAAGGTACCAAGGGTAATGGGCACCGGCTGGATAGGAATGGTAATCTGGGAACACACCGCAGTGACTGCAGCAAATAATGCACATAAAACCTGCATACGGATAGAACGATTCTGATTCATAATGACCTCCTGTTGATGGATTCATTATAAAATCATGGAGAAAATTTGTCAACTGTCATCATATAGTGGTTTACAAATGATAACGATTGACCGGCCTGGATCAGAAAGTTTTCGGAGAAACCGGCTGGCCTTCTCCTTACCCTTCATAGAGCACCGGTATCCAGTATGCTTCATTTCCTGCAATTTTTTCTTCGCTGAACCGGGCATAAATGGCCGATGGCCTGTCTCCCAGCATGAAGCAGGACAGGGTGACGTATCCTTCCAGTATGCCCACGTCCGTTTTGGTCACGATTTTCTGCTGCGGTATGTACTGCTGCACCAGGGAGGATTCGCTATCGCGGCACACCACATCCTCCGGATCTTCCACTTCTTTCCGATACAGGATCTCCCCTTTTTCGTTAATAATATCAATACCCCGTCCTTCTCTGCCCCAGATGGGTTTCCTGATCCACTGGGAGGGACTTTTTTCGTCTGGCCGGAAATCCCGCTGAAAAAAGCAAGGCGGAATATAGGTCCTGATGATTTCCCGTTCTTTTTCCGAGAAAAAGGCATGGTCTTCCATGAGGGCATAGAGCAGGGCCTGGAAGCCTTTGGACTGCATGATAATGGACTCCGGCGGATTCATCATATGGAAGCGGCCGGCCCCATAGCCTTCCATCATCAATTCTCCCAGGGACGAGCCGTCTTGATCCGCCTTTTCCTCGATCAGAATTTCCATGGGATGCATGCGGTAGAGGAAGGATACGGTTCTTCCATCGGGCAGGGCCAGGCTGCCGTCTTCCATGACCGCCAGATTGTAGAAGGATTCAAAGAGAATATGGCTCCGCACGTCCTCCGGTACCGCTTCCTTCATGGCGTTCATGAGAAACCGGGTGGTCCCCATATCTTCGATATAGTCATGGAAGCAGGAGAAGAGAATGGGATGTTCCTCCAGCTGCCGGCCGCTCATATGTCCACAGCACCTAAGATATACATCCAGAAGAAAACTGCGAAGGCCGTTCATTTCAAAGGCATTGGGGTTTTCTTTCCCGAAATACCGGGCCGCCACGCCATTGGCATAGTAGGCTTCGATTTCCGCGCAGGGCGTATCTGCATTGATTTCAACCATGTGTATGGCTCCGGTCTTTTCATCAATCACGTAGTCAAACCGGGATATCCAGGTAGGCAGGTCCTTCATGGCATTGCCGCCATGGAGATATTTCCGGAGTTTCTCAGGAATTTCCATGTCATCCATGAAAGAATCGCTGCACTCCATGGCCCGCCGTACCGCTTTGGCAAAAATGCCATACAGCGCCCCGCTGACCTGCCGTACTTCTTCTATCTGCTTTCGGGTCACAATGAGGGGCAGATGGGTGGGATAGCGGAAGGGATAGCCGGGATATTCCACATAGGGAAATATGTTCCTGTCCAGATTATCCATAAAAGTCTTTTCCATCAGGACGCGCCTCCCCTCACACCGGCACCGCCAAATCCGGTCTTACCGCCGGATGGAGCCTTCACTGTGGAATTTCCTGAAGACTTGCCGGAGTCATAGGAGGCATTTTTATTTCCAGCGTAGGCACCGCCGGTATTCTGCTGCTTCTGCTCCGTGTAGGCAGGCCGGTCATTCAGTACGCTGCCTGTGTTCCTGTCGTAATGGCCGGAATATCCCGGCAGGCCATGAAACATGAAATAGCTCATCATGAGAAGGGGCAGCAGGCTGGAAGCACCGGACACGTACTGCAGATTGTCATTTTCATCACGGCGGAAGGTCACTTCCTCCCCATTATCATACCGGGCCGTTTCCGTACCGTCCTCATTCTTCACCAGGTGGTAGGTCCGGCCGTTCTCATCCTTCAGCTCATCCCCCTGGGCCTTCTGCTCCTGCCCGCAGCCCGCCATCATCACCGCCGCGCCGCCGGCCGCCATAAAAGCAGCCAGAATGGCTGCTGTCTTTGCACTTCTATACATGTGTGTCTCCTTTATTTCTATTTGATGAAATATGATTTGTTCTTTAAGTATCATACCATATAAAGGGCTCTCCGGTTTCCTGTTTTTTATTTCCACTCTTGCCATCCAATACAAAAGGGGCTGTGAAAAAATGATTTACATTTTTCACAGCCCCTTTTGTATACATAAATTTTCACGGTAATTGGCCCAATGACAGTCTGCTTCCTGCCTCTACGTCATTTCGAGCGATGCTGCATGTAGTTATGGATAATAATGCCTTTTGTTCTATTGAGGCTCTGAGCCCCGAAATCTCACGCCGCAATGAGGTTTATACTATCGTGGAATGAGATTTCTCCACTCTGTGGAGGTCCTGCATAGGACCTCCAAGTCAGCCGAAGTTGGCCTCTAGCCTGCCCAATAAGAGGCTTTCCTATTGTCGGCTGACTGACCGTCGAAATGACAGTGAGGTGGAGTGGCAGCGGTGTCATTTCTGTATTTTTTCACAGCCCCCTTCCTCATTAATAAAACATGGATTTACAACATTCCAAGAAGGTCATTGAGCCCTTCTGTCATGGTAGGATGGGTGTAAATGCTGTCGCGAAGGACAGAATATGGAATCTTCCGGTCCATTGCCAGTCTCACCAGGTTAATCATTTCATAGGATTCCAGGCAGAAGAAATGGGCTCCCAGAATGAGACCGCTCTCCTCATCCACAATGACTTTAAGAAGGCCTGATGGATTTTTCAGTACATGGGCCTTGGGAATCGCTGCCGCCGGCATGGAGGCAGTCAGGACTTTCCAGCCCGATGCCCGGGCTTCCTCTTCCGTCATCCCCACTCTGGCCAGCGGCGGATCCAGAAAGAGGGCGTAGGGAACGGGGCCGCGGTTTTCTGTCGTTCTCTTCAATTCCCCGTCGAAATTGCTCTTCAGGATGCTGAAATCATCCAGGGAAATATAGGTAAACTGCATGCCTCCCGTCACATCTCCGGCTGCCATGATGTGAGGTTTGGATGTATGAAGGGAGCTGTCTACTTTCACTGCTCCTCGAGGCGTCATTTCCACCCCTGCTTTTTCCAGGGCAAGAGAAGATACATTAGGCTGCCGTCCCGTAGCTGCCAGCAGGACATTAGCGTGAAGGATTTCTTCTCCGTTCTTTGTCTTTACATGAATCAAGGCCTCTTCTTTCTCATCTTCCACCCGAAGAACGTCTGCTTCTTCCAGAATGCGAATGCCCTGTTTTTCCAGATGTTCTTTCACCGCCGCTGCCATTTCCCTGTCTTCCTTCGGAAGGAAAACAGAGCCCTTCTGGATGACGGTCACCCGGGCACCGAAATTGTTATAATAGGACGCAAATTCCAAACCGATATAGCCGGCTCCTAGAATCACCAGATGACGGGGCAGCTTTTTCTCATCCATCAGGGTCTCGCTGGTGTAGACAAAGGCGCTCCGGTCAAGCCCTTCCACCTTCGGCAATACAGGCGCTGCGCCTGTATTGATGACAATATGCTCTGCCCGGATGATTTCTTCTTTTTCATCAGAGGAAATCAGGATTTCATGGTCATTCACAAAGGACGCCGTGCCGTCATATACAGTCACTCCTGCCTGTACCAGCTTGTCATAATTTTTCCCGCGAAGCATGGCGGTGAGACGATTCTTCTCCTCCACCGCTTCTGCATACCGCTTTTCTTTTTCTTCCCAAGAACCGTCCCGTCCATGAGACAGGCGGGCACTGTATTCCAGAGATTTACTGGGTATGCAGGCTACATTGATGCAGGTGCCGCCATACCGTTCTTTTGATTTTTCAATGAGCGCCGTTTTGATGCCCTGGGATGCCAGAAAAGAAGCAAATGTTTTTCCGGCCTTGCCAAATCCGATAATTACGTATTCATAGACTGTCATAGGTTTCCTCATTTCTTTTAAATAGGTAAATCTAAAATTATCTATATACATTTTACATCAGGAGGAAGAATGATGTCAATTTCAAAATGGGGGGCGGACATGCCGGAAGCGTGAAGGTTCAGAGGGTGGTGGCTGAAAAGGTTCTTAGGATTGACCGGCCCGTTGGGCCGGAGGGTTCTCATGTTTGACAGCCGCTTCGCGGCTGAGGGTTGAGGTGGCGGCTGACGCCGCAGGATAAAAAGGGGCGCGCCTGTCGGCGCAGGTTGTGTAGAAGGGTTGTGTAGAAAGGGGCGGGGAGAAGGGTTCAGAAGGTTCAGAGGGTGGTGGATTGCCCTTCGGGCAATAATTATGAAGTCAGCGTTACGGAAATACCTTTTGTGTCACCAAGGGTACATGGCGAAGTGCAAAAGCCTTCTTCCTCTGGAAGACGACAGTCCTACAGAGGACTGTCGAGTCGGGCTAATATTCGAGTATAGCCTGCACACTAAGCGAGCACCTTAATGCCCGACGGTGTCGCCGTCAGGCGACGAATGGTAGCGGATTTTCGAAGAAAATCCGAGGCCCTGAAGGGGCCTAATGTGTCTCTTCCGTAAAATGCCGCCTTTCGGCGGCGCCTTTGCACAGCAAAGGCCTATCCTCAGCCCTATCGGGCAGCTCCTTCCAGTGAAAGGAGCCTTACGTTACGGGATTTCCTTTCTGATACATAAATCGTGCTAAACATTCTGCTGAATTGGCCACCTCCGGTGGCCACCCCTTATCCGGCTGCGCCGGACTCCCTCCACGGGAAAGCGTCTCACGTGATTTTCGGGTCGCTATCGCTCCCCTACAAATCACGTTCGCTTGCCACCCTATTCAGGGGGGAGAATAGACCTCTCTACGCTTTCCTGTAGAGTTATGTGGCACACTGTTGAGCGTCCATAGTGCCCCCTGAACAGGGGGAAAGGTGGTGGCGCAGCCACCAAAGGGGGTGCCGCTTTTCCATCGCCCGCCAGGGCGGTTTTATGGTTTTATCATAATGGCGCCCTTATTTCCCAAAGGGCGCCCACCAAGGCTGATAGCTGATAGCTGACAGCCAATAGCCGGTACTAGTTCACCAGCCCACTAGCCACTAGATCTGCGCCGTCAGGCGCTCCTCGATCCCGGCCCCGACCCCAGCCGCTCTGCGGCTGCCTTCACTCCTTTGCCTGATGCACCACGATCTGGGGGAAGGGAATGTCGATCCCGTTTTGGTCAAAGGCTTCTTTCACCCTGATGTACAGCTCATTCTGGGCGTCAAAATACTTCTGCCGGTCCACCTGGGCCCTTACGTAAATGCGGATGGATGATTCGGCCAGGGCGCTGACATAGACAGGAAGGTTTTCTTTGTTCAGCACATAGTCATCTTCCGTAAATATCTGTTTCAGCAGTGCAATGCACTTGGGCAGGTTGGTACCATAGCCTACATCAAAGGTAAATTCCAGATTTCTTGTTTCGAAGGCAGAATAGTTTTTAATGACGCTGTTGATAAGAGATGAATTAGGAATCACAATCATCTGGTTTCCCAGGGTGGAAATCAGGGTATACATAATGCGGATATCCGTAACCGTCCCCTGATTGGAGCCGACCTGGATATAGTCGCCCACCCGGAAAGGGCGGAAAATGAGGATGAAAATACCGGATGCCACATTGCCGATATTGTCTTTGAGCCCCAAGCCGATAGCCAGACCCACGCCGCCAAAGGCTGCTGCCAGGGTTCCTGCTGCCACGCCGGCCGTCCCCAGCGCCACGATAGCCACAATGGCCAGGCAGAAGAAGAAAATAATCTCAGAAATGAATGTTTTGGCGGAAGGATCTACATTGCTCTTTTCCAAAATATGCTCAGCCGCTTTGCGAATGTAGCGGCAAAGGATATAGCCGATAATAAAAAGGATGATGGCCTCTACCAGATCCAGCCCCTTGGTAATGGCAAACATTTTCAAATCGCTGATAAATTTGGCGGTAATACTGATTTCATCAGTTACTACCTTTGTCACTGCATTGGTTTCCAATGGAAAAATCCTTTCTGTAAAATGTCTATAAAATAGAAGAAATCCATATTTCTTTTATTTTACCATATCTTACCAGCAGAAAAGCGGTTCCCCTTCAGGAACCGCTTCTGCTGGAATCATGTTTATTTCGCCTGTTTTTCACCGGCCGTAATGATATTTTCAATCACCATGGCTGTGGTCACGCTGCCTACGCCGCCAGGAACAGGGGTAATGGCACCGGCCACCCGGGAAACCGGTTCATAGTCCACGTCTCCCACCGTTTTGCCGTTTACCCGGTTAATGCCTACGTCAATAACCACGGCCCCCGGTTTCACCATGTCCGCCGTCACTGCTCCCGCATGGCCCAAGGCAGCCACCAGGATATCCGCTTCCCTGGTGATTTCCTTCAGGTTCTTCGTATGAGAGTGGCAGATAGTGACAGTGGCGTTCTTTTTCAGAAGCATAAGGGATACCGGTTTGCCGATCACATTGCTCCGTCCGATAATCACTGCCTTTTTCCCGTCGGGATTGATGCCGTAATGATCAAGAATGGCCATGACGGCCCGGGGAGTGCAGCCGAAAAGTCCGTCCTTCCCTGCAAAGAGCCTGCCTGCATTGGTATCGGTCAGACCATCCACGTCCTTGTCGGGATTGATTAAAGCAATCATCTTTTCAGAATCAATACCTGCCGGCAGAGGCATCATCATCAAAATGCCCGTAATTTCCCGGTCATGGCTGAGATCAGTAATCAGGCTTCCCAGCTCTTCTTCCGTAATGTCTTCAGACTCACGGAAGATTTCTGATTCAATGCCGTAGCCTTTGGCCACTTTCTGCATAAAGGCTGCATACATGGCGGAAGGTTTGCTGTTCCCCGCCAGAATTACAGCCAGTTTTGGTTCATAGTGCTTTTCCCGCAATGCGGCCAGCCTTGCCCGGAGAACCTTTTCCAGGGAAGCGGCCGTTTCTTTTCCGTCCAGTATATCTGCCATATTAGAAGAGTCCTGTAATATGTCCTTCATCATCTACATCAATCCGTTCAGCAGCCGGATGTTTTGGAAGGCCGGGCATGGTCATGACCTTGCCGGTCAGAACGACGACGAAGCCAGCACCTGCAGAAATCTTCACTTCCCGTACATGCAGAGTGAATCCAGAAGGAGCGCCCAGTTGGGCGGGATCATCACTGAAGGAAGCCGGGGTCTTGGCAATGCATACCGGCACATGGCCAAAGCCCATGTCTTCGATATGCTTCAATTCCTTTTCCGCAGCACTGTCATACTGCACAGTACCTGCTCCGTAGATTTCCTTTGCAATGGTTTCAATCTTTTCTTTCAGGGACAGGCTGAGGTCATAGAGCGGCTTGTAAGCAGAACCTTTATCAACAGCTGCCAGCACCTTGCGGCCCAGGTCAAGGCCGCCTCTGCCGCCGTCTGTAAAGACGGTGGATTCAGCCACCGGAACGCCTGCTTCGGCGCAGGCATCTTCGATAACCTTCTTTTCTTCCGCTGTATCACTGGGGAACATATTGAGAGCCACCACAATGGGCAGGCCGTATTTCTTCAGGTTGGAAATATGACGCAGCAGGTTCGGAAGGCCTCTCTTCACGGCTTCCGGATCCGATTCAGTGAGTTCGTTCTTTGCTTTGCCGCCGTTCATCTTCAGTGCACGGATGGTGGCCACCAGCACGGCAGCGTCCGGTTTCAAGCCGGCGAAGCGGCACTTGATATCCAGGAACTTTTCAGCCCCCAGGTCGGCACCGAAGCCTGCTTCCGTTACCACATAATCAGCCAGATGGAGAGCTGTACGGGTAGCCAGTACGGAGTTGCAGCCATGAGCAATATTTGCGAAGGGGCCGCCATGGATAAAGGCCGGTACATGTTCCAGTGTCTGTACCAGGTTCGGTTTCAGGGCATCCTTCATGAGGGCAGCCATGGCCCCCTGGGCGTGGATATCACCGGCAGTAACCGGTTTGTTATCATAGGTGTAGCCTACGATGATCCGGGCAAATCTTTCCTTCATATCCCGAATGGAATCAGCAAGGCAGAGGATGGCCATCACTTCGGAAGCTACGGTAATATCAAATCCGTCTTCCCTGGGAACCCCATTGGCATGTCCACCAAGACCTACGACGATATGGCGGAGCACCCGGTCGTTCATATCCTCCACCCGTTTCCAGACCACCCGGCGGGGATCGATGCCCAGGGCATTTCCCTGCTGGATATGGTTGTCCACCATGGCAGCCAGAAGATTGTTGGCTGCTGTAATGGCATGAAGGTCACCGGTGAAATGGAGGTTAATATCTTCCATAGGAACCACCTGGGAATAGCCGCCGCCTGCAGCGCCGCCCTTAATACCCATGCAGGGGCCAAGTGACGGTTCGCGGAGGCAGATCATCGCCTTCTTGCCGAGCTGGGAAAGCGCCTGTCCCAGGCCCACGGTGGTGGTCGTCTTTCCTTCTCCTGCCGGGGTTGGGGAAATAGCGGTCACAAGAATCAGGTGGCCCATCGGCTTATTTTCCAGTTCTCTGGTCAGTTTCAGAGAAACCTTCGCCTTATAGGGACCATAATTTTCCAAATCTTCCGCCGGAATTCCGATGGAAGCACCGATTTCCGTAATCGGTTTCAGTTCTGCTTTCTGTGCAATTTCAATATCGCTTAACATCATGTCCACTCCTTCATACCCAACCACATTCAGAAATTTCCAGCTTCACCAGCCCCAAAGGCTGATGAATCAGTGCTCTTTTCATTATATCACAATAAGGGGAGGGTTGACGGAGCTTCGCCCCGAAGGGTTATGGCGGCGGCTTCGCCGCAGGAGAAGTCAAAAAGCAGCGACCTCTGATGGAGGTGCGCTGCTTTTTCATAGGTCCTGCCTATTTAATCATGATGGGAGAAGTGGACCTTTACATTATCTCCCCGTTTCACTCGGCTGCCAATGCCCGGCTCCTGTTTATCGGCATAGCCGCTGCCTTCAGGCTGGAAACCCAGACCGGCTCGAGTCAGCCATTCGCCTACGTCCCGCATGGACCAGCCAGTAAAGCTGGGAAGGCGGAATTCTCTGGCGTTTTCCGGAGGAAGGCTGGGTTTGTAGAGTTCGATGGGCTTGTCCTGCGGCTTGGCATGAATGGTCTGGTCATCCAGGGTAGGGATTTTCAGATAACGCATAATCTGGGTCATGGCTTCCTTGA
>ERZ506821.337-NODE-337-length-26177-cov-4.309471_pt1 | contig 26177 bp, 25 predicted proteins | sample MGYA00512912_ERZ506821 | MGnify/ENA metagenome assembly ERZ506821
GCTATAAGTTTTGGAGACCAATAATTAATTTTATAATAACCATTTTCATCAGTCTCTACAATATCACTCATATAAGGATTGTTTAATACGTGCTGGGCAATCCAACCGATAGACCTTGTGTTGTCCTTTTTCCAAGCGAAGCCATAAGTGCCACCCATTGCCTTGATGATGCCCAAGTAGTCCAGCTTCCGCAAATCCTGCTTCAAGCAGATGTCTGAGGATGAATAAGCAGTAATACCACCAGTAGCTAGAATACCACCATTTACGTTTAATTTTCCAGTACCCGTCATTCCAATATTTACATTACCTCCACCATTACATAAATTAACATTAGTCTTAGAATACCAATTTAAACATAATGCTGAAGTAAAATCCTCTATTACATTAGTATCTTCTGCAAAATTAGCATTACTTGTTGCTATATATATATCTTTAAACTTCGCCGCTCCATTAGTTCTTATCTGCCAATTATATGAGCTTACTTGAGACTTCATATTTTGTACACAAAGATAACCACTGTCATCAGCATTACCTATATATAAGTCACCACCACTAGCTGATATTCTCGCATTAGCATTCATCGCTCCACCACCCAATGGGAGATACTTACCACTAAGGATGTCATCTGTAAATTGACTAAGAGCTGTAGGTCTATTTGAAATACTACTCCATGTCAAGTCACTTTCATCAAGTAAACGTATCCAATCTGACCAAGTAGAGTTATCACCATTACGTTGTCTAATATATAATCCTTTCCAAGTATATGCTTTAGCCATTTGCCAATTATATGCATCATTTCCTCCACTAAATGTAGTAAGTACTCCAGTAGTTGGAACATTAGAATGAGTGGTATATGCAAATACTGAAGCATTACCTTTTATATCATTAGCATTATGAGTTTCACTAGAACTCCACCATCCTAAATCTCGAAATAATTGATATGCGTGATAATTATCTACTTTATCAGCGTTTGTTGCTGTTGCAGCATTACCACTAATACTTCCGCTAGAGGTGATATAACCGCTATCGTTACTAAGAGAACTTATCTTTGTAGGTATATCAGAAATCAAAGCAATAGTTCCACTTTTATGTGGATGACATATAATAGCATCAGTTCCATCTTTTACGTATTTCCAAAGAGCATTACTTGACGAAAAATAAAAACAAGACCTATCTGAATTTGTAGAACCTAATATAAGTCCTGCCCAACCATCACCTGCTGTTTTAATAAGGATACCTTCATCATCACCAGAACCATAAATTCTTCCTCCAAATATAGCACCTGTACCATTTAAATTTCCTGTAAGTGTTCCACCAGTAAGAGGTAAATAACTTGTATTATCATAAGCCCTATTACCTAAACCTAACCATTTCTGTAGCTCACCTTTTCTTACATCTTTATAATATACAGTATTATTAACATACTTTGTTCCCACTATATAGGCTATTTCGCTTGATAATAATCCATCACCACCAAATCCACAATATATATCATATGACCCATTATAATCTTTTATTTTCAAAGCCCTTGTAGCATCACCTCCAGCAGAAGCACTTCCTGCATAAGAATGAGTATGTCCAAGCTTACTGTAAATATTAGCAGCATCCGCAGACTTCAAGTAAGCACTAAGGCTTTGGTGGCTGGTGAGGAACGTGCTGCCTTTAACTACGCTGATAGTAGTGCCATTCTTGGTAATAGACGTAACCGCATTACCGCTGCCACTGACAGAGATGGCAGTAGCACTACCACCTTCCAAGCTGGAGATACGAGAATCAAGAGCCTTGATAGAGTAGGCAGAAGCAATCTCGGAAAGGTTTTCCGTAGTAAGCCTGATAGCATCAGCATAAGCCTTTACAGAGCCGTTGAGACCACCGCCACTGGATGATGATGTTCCCACACCATAGGCAGACACTCCACCACTAGTATAGAGGTTTGCCACCTCGTTAGTCGTAGTGTTCGTAATCTTCAACGCCTTATTGGTTGCATCATACTCTAATTTAATGTTTCCAATAGAAATATATTTTCCATTAGGTAAAACTATACTACCATTAATATCTGTAGTTCCATTAAAATCGTTACCCCAAAGTTTACGAGCAGTTGTAAGCTGTAAAGCCTTTTTAGCAGAACCATTTGTAAAGTAACCTTGTAAAGTAGTAATACTTGTTTTATTAGCAGATATATTAGAAGCATTAGTTCCTTCAGCTTTTTTAGCTCTTGATACTTCATTTGAAATAGAAGTATTAATACCATCTATAATTCCACTTAATGTATCTGTTTGTGCAATATTAGCAAGGAAGTTCACTACCTCATTCCACTTATTTATAATACCGTCAGCAGTTTCTTCATCAGTAGTTATTAAAGAATACCAACTATAAGCGCTATCCCAATTTGTTACTTTAGTAGATGTAATTCCATCTAATACAGTTTTATTACTATGACTATGTTTTACTGATACAGCACTATCCCAAGAACTTTGTTTAGTTGTTGTTGGAATAGAATATCCAGAAGCAAAACTAACAGCAAATGTACCACTAGTTGTAATACTCTTTGTTGCACAAGTTAAACCTGTAGGAAGTGTAAGTCCTACAGATGTTACAGTACCTTTATTTGTAGTATAACCTTTTTCATCTATTTCAGCTTTAGTATAATAATTAGCTAAAGATTGATGAGTAATTAAATAACCTGCATCATTAGTAAGTTGACTTACTTTTGTAATTCTATCTGTAATATCTATCCACTTATGTTTATGAGCACTAGGTGTAAATGTTGTTGGTTTATCAGTAATATTATTCCAAGAAAGATTAAGACCACCAAGCTCTGTAGCAATATTATTAATTCTATTACTTAAAGCTTTTATAGAATAAGCATTTGGAATACTTGTTAAATCTGTATCTACATAACTTCCTTCTAAAATACTAGCATAACTAATTACACTAGCATTCAATCCTCCACCACCACTAACATCATTTGTACCATATGCACTGATACCACCTGTAGAATATAGATTACCATCAATCTTTAACGCTTTATTAGTAGCATCATATATAATTTTAATACCACCAATAGATATGTAATTTTTTTCAGGAATTATAATACTTCCATCAACGTCAGAAGTACCATTGAAAGTATTTCCCCAAAGTTTACGAGCGTTAGTTAATTGAAGTGCTTTCTTAGCAGAATCATTAGTGAAATAACTTTCCAAAGTAGATATACCATCCCAACTTGTCTGTTTTGCTATAGTAGGTATAGAATAACCTTCAGCAAAAGTAATAGCTATAATACCTTTTGTTGTTATAGGAGAACCTGTAATAGAAAGTCCTGTAGGTACTGAAACACCAACAGAAGTTACAGTACCAATATTATTTGTATAACCGCTATCGTTACTTAACTCACTAATCTTTGTAGGTACTGTTACATTAATTGTAGCAGCTTTTGATTTAGGATTATAAGTTCCTAAATTTGCACCATTCTTTTGAATAGTCAAACCATATATAGTTTGATGTGTAGTTAAATAATTACCTTTTGGTTGATAAGTATCAGCAGCATCAGTCTTGAGAAGATAATTCCCAAGTTGACTAGTTACATCAATATTTTGAATAGCATTATAAAGAACTTTAATACTATAAGCATTAGGAATAGTTGTAAGGTCTGTATCACTATAATTACCAGCAATAATATTAGAATATGATACTACAGTAGCGTTTAGTCCACCTCCACCCCCCGTAGAAGGTGTGTATGTGCCATAAGCACTAACTCCACCTTGTACTCCAAGATGAGCTGTTTTACCATCAGTAGCACTAACTATCTCAAGTATATTAGGGTCTCCTTCTTTTGTTCTAATAACAACATTACCTACTTTAAATGAACCTCCAGTAGTAGAACTACCAATAAACAAACCAGTAGGAAGATTTAAACCTGCTTCAGTACCACCTTGTGTAAGAATATCTAATCTAGAAAAAGTTTTAGTAGGAGTAATATAATCTACTCCTGCAATTCCTTCATCACTTGCATTAACATAATGTAAATAGAACAGTCTTATATAACTAAACATAGTAGCAAGACTAGTTCCTTGAAGAATAAAACTATTTGGATTTCCGTGAAGAATACCATCAGTTCCCCAATAAATAGCACCACTAGCAAGATAACCACTACCATCATGACGGAATAAACTTCTAGCATAATCAGTTCCTGCTACTTTATTTTTAATTTGTTCATCGGTAAATATATCCTTATCTACCATAGGTCCACCAAACCAAGCAGCAATAGCTGTTATATCATAAGTATCCTTATCTACAACACCATTTTCATTGGCTTTACCTTGAAGACCACTAATACCAGCAGTAATAGGAGAATTAACATCAGATGTTTGTCTAAGTTGAAGAACGTTAGTAACAACAAGACCTCCATTAACTTCAGTTTTACCTTTAAATGCTTCTTTAAGATATTTATAAGAATTAATATCAATTCCTATATTAGAAAGCATATCAGCTTGACAAGCAGCAAGATATTGCTTAACTGCTTTAATAGAATTTTGAAGATTTGTATATTTACTACTAGCTTCAGCTATATTATTTTTAGTAATAGGATTTTCACTAGCAATAAGAGTATCAATTAAAGTCTTATATTCAGTCCAAGCGGCACTCAAAGTTTTTTGAGCTTCTATAAGCTTACCTTTATTAACGTTATCATTATTAAGATAATCAGACTTTATAATACTAATAATTTGGTCATTAGCTGCTAAAACATCATTATTAGCTTGATTAAGTAAGTCAGTAAGTCTAGCTTTCTCAGAAGAATCAATTATTCCATCTTTAGCAAACTCATTAAACTTATTATCAAGACCAGGAAGTGTTGTAGCACTAATATCATTAATCTTTTCATTAACTTTATCTATAGCAGCAGTAAGTTCTTTATCTCCAACATAACGAACTTTCTTAGTCCAATGTTTTTCATTGAACACAGTGCCATCAGCAGTAGCTGTAAGAATATCTCCTTTATAATATTGTATGCCATTTACTATAGCATCAGCAGGAAGAATCCAAATATCTCTTTCGTTATATCCATTAGATATAACGCCTTTACCTGCTTTTGCATCATCATAGGAATCTACAAATATAGAAGATTTACCATCAATAGTATCAAACACATCTTTAGGAATATCCATTTTTTCCCAAGCTTTTCCATTCCAATATTGTGTAGTACCATCAGTAGTATTATACCAAATATCGCCTTCATGAGAAGTTTTATTTGTCCAACTAGTACTAGGGTCATCTGCTTGATACCAAGTTTCAGCCTTGCCATCAAGTTGACCTTTAATACCTTGAAGTTCTTTATTAATAGCCTCACTATAATCAGCTAAAGCTTTATCATTAGACTTAACCCAATTAGTTCCATCAAATACCCAAACTTCAGTTTTATTTCCAACTTGTTTCATCCAAAGGTCTCCACGGTCACCACCAGTAGGAGTACTATCAGAATAGAATATTTGTCTTTTCTTATCTGCAAGGTCTTCAGCATCTTTAGCTTTTTCCATAGCTTTATCAAAGTCTGCATCTTTAATCATAGACCAAGCAGAACCAGTCCAACGATAAGAATGATTATTCTTAGTATCGTAGAATATATCACCTATATGTTCTTTACGTAATTCTTCAGTATTCCATAAGTTAGCAGGAGCATTACTATCAGTAGGTTCATAATCATAAAACCAATTACTAATACTTTGGTCCTTTTGTTCTTTAACTATCTTAGTAAGGTCTTCAAACTTTGTAGTATATTGATTACTCCAATTAAGAAGACTTTGAATAGCTTCAGAATAACGAGATGCAAGAACCCAATGGTCAGCATCAAATGTTTCACTAGTAGTAGTACTTCTAGCTATATCATTATCAAACTTACCAGCAAGAGTAGCATTAACCCACATATCACCAACTTGATAATTTGTAGGTTTAGCTTCACCATAGAAAATTTTCATTTTACTATCAGCTGTAGCTTGAGCATGACTAGCAGCTTCAAGAGCTTTTACAATATCGTTATCCTTTATACGATTCCAAGCATAAGGAGTAACATCATCATTGTATCTAGTAAAACGATAAGCAAAACCAGTAATTTGGTCATAATACAAATCTCCTACATGAATTTTCTTAATTTCATTAGTAGTCCAATCTACAGCAGGAAGATTTTTAAGAGTAGGTTCTCCTTCATAAAACCAAGTTTCAATAGCACCATCAGCTTGATTTTGAAGGTCTTTAATAACTTGAGCATTATTAATAAGACTTTTTACAGTTTCTTCATCAACACCACCATTTTCTTTAATATATTTATCAAGGTCTTTACCATCAATACTAGAACCTATTGTAAGATTGGCTTTAATATCAAGCTTACCATTTTTAAATTTAATATAAGTTGTAGGATTAATACCTTTATCTCCAATATACATATCACCATATACATTGAAGAAAGCTTTACCTTGATAAACACCATACTCGACATACTCTTTATTTAATAATGTAAAATCAGTAATTCCAGCATAAAGAGTAATACTTGGAGCATAATTATCAACAGCGTTAAGAACTATAGCTGTTTGACGTTGTAAATCATCACCTCTATGACCAAGCTGATTGAGTACATCACCTGGAGCAGGAGCATCAGAACCAACATCAAATATTAACTGACTTAAATCTACATAATGATATTTCTTACCATCAATAGTTACAGTATCGGTACTAACACCAACTACAAGTCTCCAAAGATAATGATTACCAGTTTTATGATAAGTTCCTTTCTTTACATTAAAACTTTTAGCTTGAGCTTGGTCTCCAACTTTCCATTTATTTTCTATTTCTTCACCTTCTTGTTCTCCAAGAAAATAACAACGATAAACATTTTGTTCATTATCATCTATAGTAACTTTAATGTTATCTACATAAACAATAGTGATACTACCAGCAGGAGAAATAACAAGTTTACCGCCAATAGTATCAACATTAAGTATTTGAAGTGTTTCAAATATAGCTTTAAGTCTAACATAAAGATAATCTGTAGTAAGATGAGTCTTACCTAATTGGTCTACAGACCAAGTACCTCCTGTATAAGCAGTAGGTTTACCAATAGTAATACCATTAATGAAATTATAAATACCATTAATAGTTTCATTATTCAACTTTTTAGGATAAAGAGTATCACTTTTTAAAGCTGAATAAACATTAGTATTTGTAGGTATAGCATTTTTAGTAGTAGTTATAATATCAACACCTTTACTATAACCACCACCAATTTCACCTCTATCAAGACGAGATATAATATCTTGATTGATTTGAGCCTGAGAAAGTTTATAAGCATAATCCCACCAATTAGATGTAGATTCAAATAGTCCATCAGTAACAATCTTATAAATCTCACTAATTGTAGGTTTACGAGTACCATCAATTTCTTGAATAGTTGCAGAACTACTAATAGTCTCCTGGATTTCATTAATATCAGGAGATACATCAGTAGCTTTAATTACAACTTCCTTAGACTCTTGAGAAGGGCTATTTGCGTCTATCTCATTAATAGCAGGAATTTTATTCATATTATAATTAATTATATTAGTAAAAGGAGGAGGACTTTTATAACTTAGTATCTTAGCAATTTAAACATCAATCAGATTAATAATTTGATTAATTATGCCTCCTCCTTATATGAATTATACTATCAAACTTTGATACAAACATTGCCGAATATCCACTTTATTTGGCTTCTAATAGCAAGAAGTGTATGTATATTATTAGTTATTCACAAGTTAACTAAGAGTCGCTTAGAACGTAATTTCTAAAGAAATAAAATTCTTAAATAACTTTTTAACGTCCAGAAGACACATAAAACCCCCAAGACTAATCACTAGTCTCAGGGGCTACGGACACACATCTAGCATCGCAAGAAGCAAGGGTATTTTATACTTGAATAATACCAGCAGTTCTAAGTTGAGTAAGCAGAGTGTTAATAACGCCAGCGAGACTTGCAGCAGTTGCAGTTTCAGCATCAACATTTACAATGTTCATAATAGCTTTAACTCCACCAAGTGTTGTCTTAGTAGCAGCAGGCAATTTATACTCAATAGGTTTACTAATTGTAAACTCACTATGTTTTGTAACAGCGCCATCAATACTAATTTTGTATGTTACAGCATGACCTTCATCTGTTACAATAAAAGCATTACCTCCATCAGTAGGAAGCCAACTAGCTGTACCATAACCATAATTAATACTAGCAAAAAATGTATGCTGAGTATCACCAAGTTTCTTAATATTTGCAGCTTTTGTTGCAGCATCATTGCCTATAGCAAGTTCAATAATTTCATTGTCATTAATAAAACTATTAAGCTTTGTTTTTATTGAACCAACTTCTTTATCAATATCATCGACTTTAGTTTCTAATTCAATCATACCATCTCCAGCTCCTTGATTAAGAGCTTCTTTAAGAGTATTCTTATGATTCATAGAAAGTGCTAAACCATCAACAGCTCTATTTATTTTTGTTTTATCCATATTAATTTATTTTATTATCAATATCTTTATAATCATAACCAAGCTTAGAAAGAATTGGTTTAATAATCCAAGTCCAACTTATAGGAGCAAGTATAGAACTATTTACAATAAATTTTACATCAACTCCAATAGCATAATATATAGTACTAACAATTATTATACTAAAAAGCAATACAAGTTTCTTAATTGTTCTACTTATATTACCTTGACAAAGATAAATAAGTACAGTAACTAATGTATAAGTTAAAGCATTAACTACTACACAATAAGTAAAATCAAAACTATTTATTGCTTGTTGTATTATTTGATTTATTATTTCCATTATCATTATCTTTAATTGCTGCAAATATAGATTTTTATTATTAATATCTATGTTATCTACATATTAATTAACACAATTAAAGCAGCCAACATTTATATCAATATTAGCTGCTTTAAATTATTGATGTTATCGGCAATTATACCAATCGATTTGAATACCTTTACGACACATATCTGCATACCAACGATTAAAAGCTATTCCGTCATATCCATCAATATCATCTATAACATCTTTTACATACATACATAAATGCAATCCATCAGGAACACTACTACCTAAATAGTCAGCTTTACACATATTAGCTACAAATACTGCGTCATAAGGATTATCATTATTAGTTAAATGAACATTTGATTGTCGCATCATATCATCTAACTGTTCTCTTGTTATAGGTTCAAGAGCTATTTCAGTTCCGTTACTATCTCTAGTAGTCATTTTACTAGTTGCAAAATCAACTAGTTTACGATTAAAATGTCTACCATTATAACGAAGATAAACAACCATATCTTCAGGAAGTTCATCATACATATCAAATGATTCTTTATACATAATCTTAGTTATTATAAACGCCCCGTAGAAGGTATGGTTAGAGAAGCCTTACCACTACACTCTTCTACGGGGCGGATTTCATATTAATATCTGCCATAACGACCACGCTCACGATGCCCATAATCTTCTCTTTCGCGATAACGCTCTTCATCGTCATAAGGGTTACGACTTCTATATTGAGGGTCATCGTCATAACGATTATCCCTTTCTTCATATTTATCAAGACATTCTTCAAGTTCTTGAATTTCCATCTTCATACGTCTAATCTTTTCTTTAAGCTCAGACTTATCAACTGAGTTTGCAGAGCATTAATCTTATCCTGCATTGCAGACTTTTCAGAAGCATCAAGTCTAGCAATAATTCTATCACCGACACCATCAATAGACTTATCCAAATTGCAAGTCTGGTCACGAAGAGCATAACCTACATCAGAAAATCCACGAGTTACAGCACTACCTACACCACCAACAGATTTCAGAAGTTGCAAGTCTAAAAGCTCTAGAAGTTTCATAATAATTAGTACTCATTTTAAGTAAATGTCTAGTAGCTTGAACTGTTCTATTTATAATAAAAGCTATAATACTAATTGTAAATCCAGCATGAACCATTTGTTCAACAACAAGACATCTAGTCATTACAACATTTTCTTCTCTAGATTTACCTACTACATCTTCTCTTGTAATAGACTTTGCTCCATCAATTCTAGTAATAGCACAACAACTAATAACATTGTCTATTACTTTCCAAATAAGTTCTTCTTTCTTGTTCATAAGCAAGTCCTCATTTTCTAACTGCTTATTCTCCATCTTACTTAGTTTTAAAAGTTACTTATCCAAATTTATTAGCTATTTGTTTATTTACATAGTCAATATAAAGATTAGCTCGTTTAGTATTTCCTAAAGCGTGAGCAGCACAAGCAGCCTGGAATATATTCCAACAATTAAACATTATACTACCATCACCTTTACAACCATAAGAACAATCATTAAGAATTGCTTCACCAGATTGACTAATGACAGTAAGTAATTTTATATATGTATCTTCCCATTCTTTAGGAATAGAAAGAATAATCATTTCTTCATCATTCATAACAATCTAACTTTATTATTAAATTTACTAATATCAAATCCTTTAATTTTATCAGAGTTATTAAGTACTGCTTTATACATACTAATAGTAGTAAGTTTAAGTACTTTATCTCTATTAACTATAAAACCTTGAGCAGCTAGATACTCAAGAGTTTTAACAACTCCCTCTTCTAACTTCTCAAGGCTATTTATAGTGTTATTATTGTCCATCATAAGAACATCTTATTAAGAATTAAACACTTTGTTATTTATATATATAGAATATTCATTAGTAACAATAAGTAATTTGTTACTTATTTGACTAATTCTATTTACTGAATCTTGACCATCATAAATGATAGCAAGACATTCGTTAGTTACAGCATCAATCCAATCTTCTTTTAGTTTTGTAGCTACACAAATTCCATCCAATTCGTAAGCTGAAAAAACATTATAAAGTTTATAATACTCAGTACTAATTACTTTGAATAAGTTTTGTTTTATCAATTCTTTATTTTGTTCAATATTGTTATGAATAATAATTTCATGACAAGTATTAGCAACAGTCCATTTAAAACTATCAAAAGCAGTACAAATAGCATTCTTTACTTTGTTTCGTTCTTTAGTCTCAGCATCTTGAAAAGCTTTGTCTAAGACACCATTAAGTTTAACTACGTTTTCACTTACTTGCTTTACAGCAGCAGCCATTTCAACAATAGGTCTATTTCTGTCTTTAGCTTTAAACAAATCAATAAGCTTAATAATAAGAGTATAAGCAAGATAAACTCCGCTACTAATAAGCACTGTAATATAAGAAGTATCTTTTATAGATTCAGCTATTATATCATTGATTTGATTAAACTCTTCCATAAGAAAAAAATAAAAGGAGAACCTCCCCGTAGAAGATGGTTAGGTTCTCCTTGAAACTAATACCTATTTAAATGCGAGAATTGTATCAAGAATACCAATAAGTACAGTATTACCTACAGGAACAACAATAGATACTTCTTGAATAGGAGCTTCGTCACGAGTACGACCATACTTTCTAGGATACTTAAACTGAATTGAGTACATCTTATATGTAGTATCTTCTACCTCCATAGGATAACCAGGATAAATAGAAGCACCATCACGATATACATTCGAGAAACCACGATTCTGAGAACAGAAAGAAGCAAGATTCCTTACGTAAGCTGCATCAAGAGTTGGAGTTACAGCAGCAGTAATAGTAACATTAGTACCAACCAAATCATCACCAGCAATAAGATTCCAACCTTGATAATTGTTCTTAGATTCAATAGTAATCTTATCAGTAGCTACAGTTACTTCAAGACCATCAAGCTCTTGATTACCAGCTTCAATCATATTAGTAAATTGGTCACCAAGAGACTTTGCCATAGCAGCAGCAGTAGTTTTATGAGAACCGTTATCAGTAACAGTCCAAGAATAACGCTCATGTTTCTCAGTACCAAGCTTAATAAGCTGAAGAGTATAATCCTTACCAGCAACAGGTTCAGGAATAGTAATCTCTGCCTTAAACTTAACACCAGCTTGAGGAATAGAAGTTGTAATACGTGCAGAAGTAAAATCGATAGGAATTACAACTGCTTGACTATTAGGACGACCATAAGCGATACTAAAATCAGTAGCAGGAGCAGCATCAAGCCACTTAGAATTATTATCATTCTGCCACATACCGATAGTACCAGCAGCTACTTTGGTCAAATCTTGTGGAGTACCAGTAGCAGCAAGAACTGCTTTACTAGTACAAATAAAGAGTTGTCTCATTATTATTTAAATTATAAGTTATACAATATTAACGAGGAGCAGGTTCATAACCTTCATCTCTAGCATTATTACGGACATTCTCACGTTGCTGTTGTTGTTGAGCACCTTGAGCAGCAATAATACCACCATTAAGAGCAGTACGATATAAATCTACAGCATGCTTAACAATATCAACGTGCATACTTTCTGGAAGTTCGCAATCAACATCTTCACCACCAAGGTCTTCATTAAACTTAACAATACCAGGTTTACCAATATAAGACAAACGAATTTCATTTACTTTAAGACCATCACCAAAAGTATAACTTTCAGGAGTACTCTTAGTAGAATCATCAGGTTTATCAATATAAAGTTCGATGTTAGTATCATGAACTGTAGCTACAGGACTTCTAAGACTAGGAGCCATTACAAAATCATTAACTACATCAGCAAGGTATTGGTCATCAATAAGACGAATTGGGAAAATATTAGTATTGAAATTTCCACTACCCAAAGTTTTAATATAATCAATGCTCAAATCTACAAGGAAGAAATATTCAATCTTCTTAGGTTTACCTGCATTAACACTACCAGGAGCAGCATATACATTATCACCTTTTTTAATTTCAGTCTCTTTAGCTTCTGTAGCAATACCAAAATTTTCAAGAGGAAGCATATAACTTGCAATATAATTAGTCTTTGGAGTAGGAAGTGTAACTTTACCTTTCCATACTTTATAAAGACTTTTAAGAGCATTAACTTGATTAAGCTTTGAGTTATCAGTGATTACTCTATCACTGGTAGTACCAATGTTTTGAGCAATCACTTGATTTACAGTGTCCGAAATGGAATTATTCAGCAAAATATCTATCTGTGAAGGCAGTATTGCTCTCACATTTTGCATACCCATTTGTTGGGCATAGTTTCTGAACATTTGGTGCATTTCAGCAGTAGTCATATCTTTATCAATTAAAAGAGTTTCAATTTGTTTTCCAACTTAGTTTTCAGTCCGTTGTTGTCTGGATTTTTAAAGAATGCAATAGCATCATTAATATTAGCACCAACAAACTGACCATCAGGAGTATTAATTTGCTGATTATACTCTGAACGAACAAGCTCACCTCTAGTAATAAGAGTTTCAATAAATGCTTTATCAAGAAGATTCTTATCTGTAACAATAGAATTAAACTTCTTAGGGTCATCAGTAGCAAACTTCATAAGGTCATCAACTTGTTCAAGAGCAGTCTTATTAAGACCATCAGAAATGTTAAGACCATTAGCTCTACAATACTGAATATAAGTAGCACTAACTTTACTTGGTGAAGATTGAAGTTCAATCAGACGTTCAATAGCTTTCTTACGTTCAACAATAAGCTTAATCTTACGATTCTCTTCTTTAGCAACATCTTTAATGAAGAAACGAAGATTAGAATTACTATTAATAAACGCTTCATCTTTAGCTACATCAGGATAGTTAAGACAATGACGCCAAATAATATATTCCTCTACGTTATCAGGCATACCGTACTGATACTTTGTTTGCTCAAGACGAGTAATAGCTTCATCACGTTTAACAGCAGCTTTATAAAGTTCTGCTTCATTAGAGCGGTCAACCTTTTCAAAAGTTGAAAGAATTTTATCTTCTTCAGCTTTAATTGCAAGATAATCTCTTTTATGATTATAATGGAAAGAAATATTAAGTTCATTATCACCATCATTAACATCAAAGAAAATGTTATTAAGATAACTTTTAACTCTAGTAACGAAGTCTGGATGATTAGCAGCAACACCAATAATCTCTGGATAATAAGCAGCTAGCTCACCTTTATTACTCATAAGAATACGTACAGACTTAACAGAAGAACCTATAGTAGCTTTAGGCTTACCGAGTGCTTGCATATTAATTCTACGATAAGAAGAATAATTACGAACAGAAGAAATAACTACAATCTTCTTTTCAAAATATGGAGCATCAAGTTCTGCCTCAAGAGCAGCTTTTTCTTTAGCTTCTAATTCAGCTTGTGTCTGGTCTGCTGAAGGATTTACACCTTCAGCAGGAGTATTATCATTTCCACTATTTGCAGGACTTCCTTTTGGAATTTCAATTTTAATATCAGTCATAGCAATCAAATTTTAAATATTAGAGTACACACTTGAGTTGGAAGAACTTAGTGTTACGGTCAACTTGAAGACCATAAGAATCTTTAACCTCATAACTAGATACATCAATATCTGTAGAAAGAGTATTAGCAGGGAAACCACCCCATGATGCAGGAATTGGAGTAAGACCCTTAACAACTCCAGCAATATGCTCTTGACCCTTCATACGTACTTTACGAATATTATTATGACCATCATAAGAAGATGTATCAAGCATAAAAGCTTGATGAGAAGTCATTGGAAGACCAGTACGAGGATGGATATAACCATTATCACGAGCATTGTCTGCAAAAGTACCACGGTCAAGGAAACCAAGATGCTTAAGGGTAATCATATGACCATCAACAGTCTTATACTGACGGAAGTAATTACCATAAGAAAGACCACTCTTAGATTCGCTAATCATCTTGTCACCAAGAGGAGTAACAAAACCATTATCACGAGCATCATTCTTAATAGCACGGTCAAAGTCCTCAACAAAGCCCTTACCACAAGCAAGAACTACATCCATATTACCAGTATCAGTATTGCGGTCAAGAATATCACCAATAGTACGATTTAACTTATTAAGAGTAAGTTCCTCTCCATAAGTATCATAGTTACTTTCACGACAAATCTGTTGCATACCAGCAGTATGTGGAATAGGCTGACCGTTGTCTTCATCAATAAGAGTAATCTCACCATTTACAGTCTTATTATATTCTGCAAACCAAAGACGCTCTTCATTCATAACACGTTGCTGAAGCTCAAACTGACGCATCTCCTCATTTATCCAAAGATTAGTAGTACCACCACCATTAGTCTTAAACTCATAAGTAACAACAGTATTACTAATATTACCAGCAATCGGTTTAGTATAACGATGGAACTCAAGTTGAGAAGTCATCTTACCAGGTCCCATAGTATTAGTACGATTACCCTTTGAGAAAGACTCTGGAATAGTAGGAGCAGTCAAAGACCAGAACATACCTACACCAAGATTCTTAGCTACATTAACGTAAGCATTTGGATTAGGATTTGTAATACGAAGACGATACAAATAACCACCATGAGAACCATGACCAAGGTCTTTCATAATACGAACTTGAGTTACACCATCAGGAGCAATCAAACCATACTGCTCAATGAACCAGTGTGTCTTAAACTCAACTTCAAAAGTAGCACCACCTTTACCAGGAGTTGTATTACCAGTGTTAAACCAAAGTACAGAATCATTGAACTTCATACGACCCATAGTCTTCCAAGTCCAATCTGTAGTAGTAATATTTACTACACCAGCAGTACCTTGTCCTTCTGTAAGGAAATTAAGTGGGAATCTATCATCATCCATACCAAAAGTATAGGTGAGCATAGAATTAATCTCACTAGGTTTGGTAAGCATAAGATGAGCAATAGTTTCCTCATTAGAATAACCACGGTCATCATAGTTACCACGTTGCACTTCACGAATTGCGTACATAGTTATTAATTAATTAATTAAACATTTAGCTAAATTGAATATCATCAATAGCTTTATTATTATTAGTTTGTGGCTTAGTAATTCGTACAGTACCATGACCTTTATTTCCTTTGGCAACAAGCTTTAAAGTTTTAACCTGCTCATTATTAATAGCCATCTTAACAAGGTCTTTATAAGTTCCACCTGTGAACATTAACCAAGCACTAAGTAATTCTTGATTAGTAGCTTCCTCTGGAGATTGATTATCAAGAGCACGCTCATAAGCAGTAGCAATATTACCATTGTTGTCTTTAATTTCACGAGAAAGATAATCATAGAAATCGTTTGGAGTAACAGTAACTTTCTGTCCATTAACTTCTTTAACAAGAGATTCAGGAAGTTTATATCCTCCAATTTCGCGTTTATCAATAGTATCTTTAATACCTTTCCAATAAGCAATAGTTTCAGCTTCTTGTTTCTTACGATAAGCTTCAGCTTGTTTAGCTTCATTCTCATCACGTTGCTTATCGGCATTTTGAAGGTTAGCAAGTTGAGCTTTAGCTTCATCATAAAGACCACCAGAATCTTTAAGATACTTAATGTAATTATCATTAAGAGAAGCATTACCAAACTCTTTAGCAGCAGCTTTAATAATAGCAATCTGTTGCTCTTCAGACTTCTCATCAACAGTAATACCTGAACGGTCAGGACGTTCACCAAAACCACGAGGGTCACCACCATTTACAGTAAGATAATCAACAAACTGCTTGAGAATAGGATTGTCAACAAATACTTTATTGACAGCAGCAGAAGCTACTTCATTAGATTTAAGTTCAATAGCAGAATTGATGTAACTCTTAATACCTTCAATATCATCAGTAAATTCAACTGGCTTACCATCTTCATCAGTAATATCAATATTCATAGCTTTACGAATATTTTCGATATTTACATCAGCTCCAGGTTCATCAACTTCAAGTGATTTAATCCACTCATCAACATCTTTAGCTTCTTTAAATACTTTACCATCTGTATCTACAAGGTCTCCATTCTCAGCAACAGTATAACTTTTACCTTCAAACTCAACCTTTGTACCTACATCAAGACCCCCCGTAGAAGAGTTGGATGGATTGTCTTTGTCATTATCCTTATTGTCGGGATTGTCTTTGGTATTGTCAGGGTCAGGGTCATCTTTATCATTTCCTTCACCATCTTTACCGTCACCATCTTTACCGTCACCATCTTTATTATCTCCAGAGCCATTACCACCGTTATTGTTATCAGTGCCGCCTCCGTTACCTTGGTTATTGTTAGCATTAGTACCAGTACCATTACCACCGCCACTTCCAAAATCAATATTATTAAGTTCAATCATCAAACGATGATGTTGTCCGAACCCAATACTATTACGAAATACAAACATAGCTTTATAATTTAAATGATTAATAAATACACTAACACTTGTTAGTTGCTGCAAAAGTAATACCTTTATTTATAGTAGCAAGAAAAGCACAACTTATTTAACTATCATTATTAGAAGTTCCATCAAACCGATTATTAATAGAATAAATATTATTGATGTTATCGTTACGAGCATTAGTTTCTTATACAATTCTAGCACCTTAATTTTCAATTTATGCAAGCTATATAATTGGCTTCATTTGATATAAACATTCACGTAGAAGCACTTTATTTGACTTACAATCAATTTAATAATACTAGCTTATAAGTTAATCGACTATTTGTAAATAACGTCTCAGAAACGAATTTAAAATATTAAATAAGATTTTATCACGTAAAATAAAAGGAGTAATACTCTCACGAGCACTACTCCTAGACACAATAAAATCAACAATTAACCAGTTTATTTCTTATCGTACTTATTCTTATTTGTCTTTGCTATCTTTAATTGATTAGCCATTTCTTCTCTCTTTACTTGACGGTCAGCAGCTTTATTATATGTATCCATAGCAAGCTTTTGTCTTTCAAGCTGAAGTTTAGCAGCTTCACTAGCTCTCTTACTTTCCTCTTGAATACGAGCTAATTGATTCTTAGCATATTCATCATTTTGAGGATTTGTATCACCAAGTAAAGCTATATCACCTTTAGCATATTCAAGCTGTAAATCATATTGTGCTTTAAGTGCAAGTGTTTCTCTATCTTGTTCACCTTTAGCAGCAATCTTTTGTAATTCAAGTTGATTAGCTTGTTCTTGAATAGCTTGGTCCATTTGTTTCATTTGTTCTTCATGTTGTTGTTTTAGTTGACTAAACTTTTTAACAGCATCACTAATAGCAGCAACATTATCTCCAGTAATAGCAGCAAGAGCAGAATCTAAATCACCATTTTGTGCAGCACTAAATGCCCATTGTTTTAATTGCTGAATCTTATCCATTTCCTTAGCATTATTTCTAACAGTAGTACTAAGGTCAGAACCAACAAATGAATTTACATCAAGACTAAGATAATGTTTCTTACCAGTTGTCTTATCAATATAAGATGTTTCTAGACCTTCAATATAAGCACATTTAGCAAAGTCTAAATCTCTATTATAATCAGCACATCTCATTTGGTCAAACATTTGGAATATTATAACAGAACCAGTACTTGATTGAGCAACAGCAGTTTGAGTAGTAGAAGCTCCAGCAGATTGAGAAATTTGTCCATAACGTTGGGCATTCATATCAACAAGCTCACGAGCTTCAAGTTTAATAGATTCTTTTAGATTACTAAGTTCTGTAATATATTGACCCATATTTACATTAAGTAATCTAATGTTTTGCATCTTAACTCCTGCTGCATCTTCTTCATCATCAATAGGAAGTACACCATCAGCAGCCATTTTATAAATAGCATCTTCTGTATCATTAGATACAAGAGATTTAGGTAAAAGCATAATAAGCATTTTGTTCTTTGCTATTACCATTTCTTGATGATAAGAAACTATATTACGAAATACTTGGAAAGGAGTAATAGTTTCAATAATACTAAATTTACCAAAATAAGGAAGTACTTCCATAATACCATTATAAGGAAGTTTACCTTTACGTTCATAAAGTATAGGTCTAGCTTTAACAGGATAAATACCACTATATCTAGTTCCTATTCTGTAACCTTCATAAACTTGAGGTTTATATTCCCATTCAATACTAATATCACCAGCTTCTTTATTCAACTCATAATCTTCTTCTACAACTCTTTGTTCCTGAAAACCAAGTTGATTTACAAAAGTAAGAATACCTTGACGAGCAAAACCTTTCCAAACTACATGCCAAACTTCATAAAGATTATTATTACGGGCACTAGGATGTTCATCTTTAGTTTTAAATAATCTACGTTCTTCGTCAGTAAACTTCTCGCAAACATTAGCATAATGTTCAAAGTATTGGTCATATCTTAAAGGAACAGTCTTTGTAGCATAAGCAGCCTCATTATAATACTTATCAAGAAAACTTCTATCATTATCATCAAGATAATCATCAAAAGCATCAAGAATTTGATTATAACTCATCTTCATCTTTCTAGCAAACATATCGTGGTCTTCAATCATATATTCACTATTAGGAATAGGATAAGCTTCCATCAAAGGAACACATTCTTTAATAATCTTATCTCCTCTAAGCTCAGTATATGTATAACATTCACCAAAAGCACAATAATTAAAGAATGCAGTAAGATAAATATTAAGGTCATTAGTAATATCTCTAATATAATTAAGAATATCTTGACCTTGCTTACTTTCATTATCTATATACTCCTGGTTAAAATTGTGCATAAATTCCTCTGGGTCAGGCATAACATCTTGAGGATTTATAGCTTCTATAGATTGACCTTGACCTTCAGCTTGTTGAACAGCAGCTTGATAACGTTTCTGAAACTCCTGTTGAAATGCTTGTTGAGCAGCTTCCATAACCTTTTGTTTAAGAGCAGCATTTCTATTAAATACTATATCAGGATTGTTAGCTCCTACAACAAAATCGTGAGGATTCTTAAAATACTCTCCTATATATCTACGTATAATATCAGACATAATATCATAATTACGTAGAGTAGCAGGAAAGTTTTTAAAACGTTCTTTACTAGCATTATAAGGATTGAGAGTTTTTCTATAAAACTCTTGAGGTAATTCACCGTGTAGAATACGAATCTTAGTTTCAGTATCACTACGGTCATTCATACTAATTCCTAAACCAATAATATAATCTATACTATTAGTGTACCAATAAGGTTTTGCTTTCTCAGAAGCACTAACCTTTTGTTTAGGAAACTGATAAGTTAAATTACTATTAAACATACGTATATTTATTTAGTTAACTAATTATTATGTAAACCATGGACGATTCCAGATATTATCGTTATAATTTTCAATAGTAGCTTTCTTACGATGAGCAAGTTCTTTAGCAGCTTCTACATCATCAAGTTTCCATTGAAGTGCATGTATCAACATTTCAGATACTCTATCGAAATTACCTTTATCATTCCATTTAAGAAGTTCAAGTATAGTTTGATAATCATAAATAGTCTGAAAGAAATAAAGTGGTGTACCATCAAGTTTTTTACCAACTTCACTATACAACATTTCCTTGAGTAATCGAAGTCCTTCAAGAACTTTAGTAGTTCCTTGTCCACTACCACCACCCATATTTACACCATAAGATGCAGTAACTTTAGCTTTAATAGAACTATCCCAAAGTTCTACTGGGTCTTTCATTAAATACTTTAAAGCTTTCCATTTAGTGAAATTACTAACAGTTTCACCACGGTTAACCTCAACACCAGTAGTACCTATACAATTATAATATACTGCCATAAAATAACATATTCTATCAGCTTCTTCAAGTTTCTCAGGACGACCATAATATGCACATACTACTTTACCTTTAAAACTATTATATTGTGTAGGATTTTCCCAAACTTTAATACTATTATGAGAATGTTTATTAGTGATACCACTAGTTTCTTTATTTACACCTACAGGGTCATAACTTATAGAATATTGACCTTTTGGAATACCAACTTCATATTTACCATTTTCATTAATATGGTTAACTCTAATAGGTTCAAACCATTTACGAACACAACCATGTGGATGCTCGTGTTGTTTACGAGGTACACCTTGAATCCAATCAAAGAAGTCTTTATTAAACTTACCACCTTCTGCTTTAATACGAGCATTAGTCTTAAATATTACTTTACCATCAGAATCTTCAAAGAACATACCATCATCAGATATGTTAGTATAAGCTGGGTCATTTTTAAGTACTTCTTCCCAATTCATTAAAGCTTCAGAACTAAATAAGTTTTCACTAGTAGAACTAAATGATTCACTAGGCATATTAGCATACTGACCTAAGTAATTAATATAATCGCTAAAAGTCTTGCTATGAACTTTCTTATCAGTACGTTCTTTATAAGCAATTCTAAGACCCATTTCAATGTCAGAATTACCATCAGCATCCATAGCATATCTATCACCAATCTGACCTTGAAGACCCCAACAATAAGGTTTAAAATAACCACAAACTTCATTACGAGAATCTTTATCCCAAACATTTTCAAAAGCTATAAAATGAAAAGCAGATGGGTTATAGAAGTTACGTTCAAATGTTTGCATATTACCACTAGTAGCAGTACCCCAGGCAAATAAGTTACCTGTAACATAACTACCAGTACGCATAGCAGGTTCAGTAACATTCATATACTCATCAAAATTTTCCATAGTGGAAACCTCCTCAGTCTTAACACTAACAGCATCCTTACCAATAGCACAATCTGGATTGTTATTTGCAGAAGCACTAAATAAAGCACTATTCCAACTATTTGGACTAATATCGCCATTAGGAAGTTTAAAACCTAAAGTAAAGTTCTCAGCAGCACGAGAAAGAATACCACGTTTAAAGAACGTCTTATTCTCATAAAAATAAAGATTACGAATAGTAAAATCAGTAAGACCTCCACGTTTAGTAAGGTACTTGCTATCAGCAGCAACATGAATACAAACTTTATTAGGTTGAAGATTTATCTTATTAGCACTATGACTAGCCATAATATAAGAAAAACCACCACGACGAGTTTTATCAATAAGAAGATGAAAACCATTAAGTTCACAAAACTCTATAATAGCAAATGTCCAAAACTGAGCATCTATAAACTTAGGAAAGTCTTGTTTCTTCTTAGCAACAGAACCTCTATCAGTATGTATAATAGTCTTTTCATCAAGCTGTTCAATAACAGTATAATTCAAGTAATTATACATATCTCCACTAATATGAAGATTACGAACTACACCATTACGCATAAAACACGGAGCATCAAATCCGTGTTTACGTCTATACTCTTCTCTTTTACGTAATTGACGATGAGGAATACTATCTTCTTTATATAAAGTATATCTATCACCATTTATATGATATAGAGAAGCCATCTCAGTAAGAAGATTAGTATTAACAAACTTATCTCCTCTACGTATATCAAGAAGAAAGCCACCGCTTTCTCCAATCATAAACAAATCATTAGGGTCTTTATAACCTGCTTCTTTAGCGTGTTTATACTGACCAGTGTTATCGTTTATATATTGGAGCATCGGATAGGTTTCTATATATTTTTCTACACTATGCTGGTCACTCATATTTAAACATATAATTTTTATAACTAGTATTATCTTTAATATGTTTGCTTATAGTAGCAACTGAAAATCCTAATTCACAACTACAATGATTTTTTATTTCTATAAGTTGTTTTATTATCTGTTATTATATTAGTTACTACTATACATTTATTATTACGTAAAGCTTTCCTAATACCTAAACAATTATAATTAGAATTATATTCATAAGTACACCATTCGAGATTGCTTACATTATTATTACTTTTATCTTCATCTTTATGATTTATACAAGGTAAATTATTGGGATTAGGAATAAAAGTAATAGCTATAAGTCTATGAACATACGTAGTTTTACCATTAATTGTTACAGTTTTATAACCATTATTATCTGATTGTTTTAATATTCTTCTTCCTTTATTATTAGCAGAATAAGCACTATCAGATAATATTTCACCTTTAGTATTAACATAAAACCTATCCCCGTAACCAGGGATAGGTTTAAAACCATCAGGAATAGGATTAGGAAAATATCGTTCAATTAAAGTTTTAACACGAACATGTTTATATTTTCCATCAACTCTAATATCTACAATATCAGCACCTTGTTTATTTTTATATGTTTTCATAACTCTAGGGTTATTATACATATAAGAAATAACAACACCATCTTCACGAATAGCGTATTTAGGATTACAATCAAGTTTTATTTCTTTCATTTTATCAAACTTAAAATTAGTAATATAATAGTAGCACCAGCACTACAATAAGCAACATTACGTTGTTTCTTTATTTGCTTGCATGACCTATCCAATAATATATATCTTTGTCTAGCTTGTTCTGCAAGTACACTATCATTTTTAATAATTTGTCGAAGATTCTTATTAATATCTTTTTCATAACTTAATTCTATTAATTTAGCATTAGCTTTACGAATATCACTAATTGCTATAGTTACACTATCTTGTTCTATCCTCCCCGTAGAAGATGTTAATGATTTACTTAATGAGTTGATAGAACAACTTAATAGTACTATCATTATCAAGAGCTTTAACTTCAATAACTTTTGCATTTTTAATACTATCTAAATTATCAACTTTAATTTTTAAACTATCATTGTGTTTCTGTATTTCAACATCAGGTTTAATAATATTATTATTTTTTCTATGATAATAAGTTCCAATAATAATAGAACCAATAACAACAAATGTGAAAACAAGCATTATTACACAACCTTTACCAGTTTCATTACTAAAACTATCCATTACTTAAATATTTACTAAAAAGTTTATAACTATGAAGACTATTAATAATTTCTTTATAAATATCTTCTTGAATTTGAGAAGGACATATAAAACCTATATTTTTATCAGATATTACAGTTTTAAACATATCCTCACAATATTGTTTACGAGACATATAACCTATTCCTCCTTCAGGAGAAATTATCATTTGTTTTTCTTCACTAGACAATATATTTTTAATTGAATTTTCTAAATCTTTTATAGTAAAAGTACTTTGAACTTCACCATTAACCATAATACAAGCCATTATAAATCCTCCTCATTAATTAAAGTATAAGTAAATAATTTACCATATCCTTGACTAATTTGTCTATGAGCAAGTTTCATAAGAGTATCAAAATCTTCTTTATTAGCAAGAACTTGACAACCAGCAGACCAATTATCAACTTGAGTAGAATGTTTTCCAGCTTTATGAATATTGATACCAAATGTACCTTCTTCTACAGTCTTTGGATTAAAATCATAAACAGCATCTTTGTTATTATCTCTATAAACTTTTACAGGTTTATATTGAACAATAGCTTCATACTTACCTTTATGATAACCAAGTTTCCAAGCAGAACGATATTGACCAGGAACAAGTATAGCACAACCCTTATAACTTACAGGTTTAGTCATACTAGTAATACCTGGGTCAGTAGTAGCAGCAAATATATTTCTAGATTTGATACCGTACATATCAATATATTCTACGACAATAACATCATCAAACTTATTAGTAACGCTATTACCAGTATTTCTGATACCAATAATATTAAGATTATACTTACCTTTAGTAAAATAGGCATATCCTTTATTGATGAGTATTTTGCTGAAATCAGCTTTAGTTGCTTTATTATATAATTTTTCATTCATATCTTATTATTTTAATACACCAAATAAATAAAATATTCCAGTTTCTGGAATACCTTTACAAACATATTTAATATTATCGACTTCTTCAATATGAAGAACTCTAGGATTTATTCTTCTTCGTCTTGTCATATTAATTATTTAAATATTTACTTAGTCAAACTTCTGCAACAGCATTAGCTTCATTATTAGTTAAACTACGATGGTCTTTAAAATAATCATCTAATTGTTTATTGATGTCTTTACGTGTTACCATTGTATTTCAGTTTGTGGATTCAATAAACCTTGTTTATTAAGTTTAATTCTTCTATCTTGAAACATAGCATCTATTTCATTACGAATAAAATCAATCTTAAACCAAGTAACAATTTCCTTACCTTCTTTATCAATCTTATACATACCGTGAACATCACGATAAGGCATACCATATTTGTTTTTTATAAAAGGAGTTTGAATATGACAAAGACCTAAACCAACACAAGGAATACCTAATATCATTTCAGTCATTCTAGCATAAGTAGATAATTGCATAGTATAATGATTACCATTACAATTTTCTAGATGAGCAAAAGGAGGTAACATAAACTCGTGAGTATTACACCATTCATCAGTAAGTTGAATAGGTTTAGCAGTTTTATCTTTACGATAAAAACCGCTAGTAAAATGAAGACCATCTTTATTAGTTTTCCAATCAAGAATAACAAATCTGTCAGGTCTCACACAAAGAACATCTATAGTACCACTAAGAAGTAACTCTGGAACAAATACTCCAATTTCAGAATAAATAGTATATCCTTTATTTATATAATATTGAAATACTTTATATATTTCAGGATACTTATTATTAGTAGCTTCTTTAAATTGTTCTATATCTAAAGGATGTGCTCTAAGATTAGGAATATCAGCTACAGTTATGCATCTACCACTTTTAACTTGATTAAGATATTGAATAGCATCTTTAAACATACTACTTCCTTTAATACCGTCTTCAAGTCCATTATGTGTAGCTGTACCGCGTTCACAAGCTTCTTTAGTTATTCTTTCCCATTCAGCTTTAAGTTTACGTTCACTAATACCACGTTCTTTAGCTTTCTTTCTAAGCCAATATTTCTTATCAAACTTAGGACAGTAATTTTCTATATTAGTAGTTACACTAAGATATTCATTACCTAAAGAATCCGTGTATTTATGTGGACCTTCATCGAAATAAAGAAAGTTATTTTCATAAATACTATTCATAACTTAAACAATATAATGTTAAACATAATCAGCAGCGTTCATACTACTAGTAATAGCACCACCACCTCTAGCTTTTTCAGACTCTTTTTCGTACATAAGATTTTCCTTAGATTCATTCAAAGATTTTAAAGTCTTAGGAATCTCAGAAGCTTTAGCAGTAACTTTATCTACTAAATCTAAAAGAGTACTTACATTCTCTATAGTTAAATTAGCTCTATCTCTAAGCTTTTCATTAAGCAAAGCATTAATAGAATCAACTGCAATATTTACATTATGAAGAGTTTTAAGAAGATTCTCAACAACTCTACCAGCTTCTCCTATATTTTAGATCGGAAGAGCACACGTCTGA
>ERZ506821.368-NODE-368-length-24209-cov-4.602675_pt1 | contig 24209 bp, 10 predicted proteins | sample MGYA00512912_ERZ506821 | MGnify/ENA metagenome assembly ERZ506821
GCTGACGCCGGTGCTGTCGGTGACAAGGGTAATAGCAGATCCTGCTGCTGCATCGGTGATCTTGAAATTACCACCAAGTACATTGGCCGCCTTATTACCATAAAGGTCTGCCTGGGCCCTGTTGCTATTATCGGTGATTTCATGTTTATAGACCACCAGGGTATTGCCGCTGTAGTTATCTGCAGAGATTCCACGGGTTCCTTGGGTCATATCGATCATGCCAGCCTTGTCCATGGTGCTGCCACCGTGGAGGGTGGTAAGGTAGCTGTATTTCTCATAATCCTTTGCAGACTGACTATCAGAATTCAACTGCCCGCTGGCCTTATTGGTCCATGTTGCGCCATCAGTGAGCCAGAGGTTCACATTCCCATGTTTACCGGAATCGTTTTCTACTACACCTGTCCAGGAAGAGCCTGTGTTGGTGAGGGCCAGATTGATTTCGCCGTAGGTGTTAGCAGGCAGAGCGGAAGATACATCGGTTGTTTCCGCCGCTGCATAGAGGTCGCCGCCAATATTGACTTTAGCCGTTCCGGTACCGGTACCGTCATAGTTAACGTTGATCCGGCCGCCCTTTGCATAGAGTGCATAGGCATTGTGAGATGTGTGGAGCTTGATGGTGGTGTCACCGGTAAGGTTGATGGCGGCGCTGTCTTTGATTCCCGCCTTCGTGACTTCTCCATCAGCTACAGCCACACCATAGGCATTAGCATCATTCGTAGAGGTTACATCAATGTCTGTAGTACCCTTAGCGGTGATGGAAGAATTCTTATATCCCACATAGAGCCCCATCTGGTTATCTTCCATTTCATAGGGCTGATATCCTGACCCAGCACTCGTTTTGACAGTCAGGCCATTTTCAAAGGTCGCAGTACCGCCATGGACTACGTTTGGATCGGAAAAATCCATCCAATTTGCGCCAGGAATCCGGACACCCACGGCTCTAGAGTCACCGTTGACAGAAATGTCGGCATTACCCTTGAAGTCAAGTTTACCGTTTCCGGATATAATAATTCCTGCCGGAGTCTGACCGACAGAGGTGGAGCTGGGAACCACCAGTTTCACCGTATGGCCGGTGGCATCAATATTTGCATTTTTCCCATCCAACCGGATAATGCCATTGTTTTTTTCACTGTCTTCAATGGTCCCATCGGCAGCCAGGGTGATAGTGCTGTCCTTGGTGAACTTATAGAGAGCAGGACTGGTTCCTTTCTTCAAGACTCCTGCCTTGATGTAAGCAGCATCTTTTGTCTCATCGCCGGTAATCTGCTGGCTGAATTCTGTGGTGGTCTGGTCAGTAGGAATATCTTCAGCCGGGGTGTAGGCGTAGTAGCCCTGGCCTTCTGTCTTCGTGCCGGTGGTGGCGGTGGAGTAGGAAATATCCCCGGTCTTCAGGGATGCGGAGGATGCGGTGAGACCGTCCGCGATTTCAACGGTGCCTTTCAGGTTCCCGTCTGTGTATCCTGTGTAGAACAGTTTCTGCGCCAGTTTATTCAGCACTTCACTGACCTTGTTCTTCGCTTCGGCAGTGGTGCCCTTCATGTCGATGCCGCTGTTGTCTGTCAGCAGGGTGATGGCGGAGTCCTTGTCCGCCTTCGTGATGGTGAAGGTCCCTCCGGTGATGCTGGTAGGATCGGACGCGTCATGCTTGTAAATCACCGTGCTGTTTCCACTATAGCTATCCACGGTAATGGGATTTGTATCATTCTGGAAAATAATGCCTGCCTTACCAGCCGATCCACCGGTGAGAGTTGTAATGCGGCTACCTGTAAATGAACTGTCTGTACCACTGTTTTTTTCGTTTGTCCAGGTACCGCCATTCTGAAGCAGGAGATTCAGGGTAGAAGAAGAATCCAGTACAGATACCCCTGTCCAGGAGGATGGCGCCGTGGTCAGTGCAATGTCTACTGCAGATCCGGTGGTGCCCGAGGTTACTGTCAAACCAGATTCCCTGATATCCCCTTTAATGGTGACATCGTTGGAAAGGGTCTGTCCCTTGCTGTCTTCATTGATACGAATCGTACTTCCGGTGGCACTCAGGGCATTTCCTGCAGTAGCAGTGATAGACCCTCCATTCAGGGTAATAGAAGCTTTATTGACTCTGTTCGGGAATGATCCCTGCGTGTAGAAAATGGTTCCCTCCGCATTCACGGTGTCCGAGTCTGCACTGAGGTCACCGGTGCCATCTAATGCCAGTGTGCCTCCGGCATAAGCATGGACTGCGTTGCTTCCTGTATGGTGAACCTGGATTTTTTTGCCATTGATTGTCACCGAAGCGTTGGAAGCAGGTACATTTTTACCTTTATCCCCGGACACGTAAATGCCGCTGTCCAGATTGATCTGGTCAAGGGCGGAAGCATCGACAGTTACATTCTTATTTTTTACGTTAACAGCCGGCGTGCTGCCGCTGTCAATGGACACTTTTCCTGTGTTATTGGAGAAAGTGTAGTTCTTATAGTCTGAGGTGACGCCGGTAGTGCCATACAAAGCATCGGCTGTAGAGTCCCCGGTGATAGGAATCGTATACTCATTCTGCTGCTTCGTACTTTCCTCATAGTTGGCATAGCCCTTGTGATAGGAGGGTTCGTACCGTTTATGTGCTTCATTGTAGTGTACCGAAGTATCTGCCTCTTTATTGAAGAGGAGGTCCGTGGATTTCAGGGACTGGCTGCTGGAGGTCAGGCCTTCTGCAATTTCTACGGTACCGGAAAGGTTGCCGGTCTTGCCATCGTCACCGATGGTATCATTTGTCGCAGCGTAGTAAATCTTTTCCGCCAGGGCAGAGAGCACGCTCTTGACCTGTGTGATATTGTTGGTGGTAATGCCATTGGAGGCTGTGATAACCCGGATATTGGCGCCCTTGGACGCTTCATCGATGAGGACATTCCCGTTGGAGAATACAGCGGGCGTGCTGTCTTCATGGCTGTAGAAAATATTGGTATTGCCACTGATCTTCTGGATGCGGAGGGGATCAGTGCCTGCATTTTCCATGACAATATTGCCCGCTTTATCGGCACTGGTGCCGCCGGTAAGCTCATTCAGGAAGCTGCCGGACCAATTTTTTCTTAATCCATGAGTGGAATCCTTGCTCAGGGATTTATTGGTAAAGGTGGCACCATTCTGCAGGGTAAGGTAGGTGCCATGCCAGACGTTATCCTTCCCCCAGTTGGCATCACTGGATCCGACCCAGGTAGAATCTGCATCGGTAAGAGCCAGGTATGTTTTAGTAGTTGACCCACTGAAAATATCACCATAGATATTAGTAGTACCAGTAGTGACACCATCTCTGGCAACATTTATATATACAGTTCCAAACTTATTTGTTACCGCATGATATTTATATTTTTTATCGGTAGTAACGCTATTATCATTTATGGATAAAGAGGCAGCTCCTAAAGTGAGAACTGCACCTGTACCATTAACTTGCACAGCATCCCCGCTGTTTTTGATGGTAGTTTTCCCCTGCACTGTTACCGAAGTGTCATGACCGGCAGAAGTTAACAGAGCGATTCCAGAAGTGTAAGTACCATCGTACAGATCAGGTTCCAATGCGACATTCTCAATTGTTACATCACCTTTGAACACGCTTTTACTGCCCATATCAGCTAAAATACCGAATGCTTCATTTGTGCCTGCAGCCTTCACAATATGCAAATTGGCATCGACATCTATAGAAGTGCCCAGCATATTAATGCCATTGGCATTATCCTTACCTACTGTACTAATGGTGATCGTCTTGCCCTTACCATTTGTGACGTTCCAGATTCCTCCCTGGGTAATGGTAGCACCATAGGCATCAAGAGAAGATGATGAAGCGGTCAGGTTCAAATTATGACCGTTCATATCAATGTTTATAGTAGCATCGTCTTTTGGGGTAAGTATAGTAGAATATCCCTCTCCATCGGCGTAGTTACCGGTACCGGTAGACAGATTTACCGAATAATCATCGGTCAGTTTGATGTCTCCGGTAATGGGGTCCGTGGATGACGTACTGGCCCGGGCCAGGGAAGGGAAGAAGAATCCCGCTGACAGGGTGGCCAGGATGGCCATTGCCAGCTTTCCCTTCTTTCCTATACTGAAGTATGTCTTTGTGCTCATTACAAAACTCCTCCTTACCAAATGTGAATAAAAGATGTATGCAGGGAGCCGGTTCCTCATGGAACCGGCAGAGCCCTGATTAAAGTTGCCATAGGCACCTTACTACCGTAAATGATGGATTTGAAAATATGGATTCCGCCGCTTTGCGGGTAGATGCACCCCCTCAGTCGCCTCCGGCGACAGCTCCCCCGAGGGGAGAGCCAAGGGGTTCTACTATCAGAACCGGTATCTTATGCCTGCGTTGGCTTTCCACTGCATTTCGTAGTCGCCGCCGAAGGAGCGGGTGAAGTCGGCGTAGATATAGGTGGCTTTGCCTACCTGCCAGGTGCCGCCCAGGGTGAGTTCTGCCCAGGTATCTTTGAAATTCTGGTCCACAGAGGTGGTGGGTTCGTTAGCAGCGCTGAAGGTGGAGGTGGTGTCTCCCTTGAATTCATGGAAGAGGCCTGCCTTCAAGTAGTAGTCTGTCCGTTCTGTCCGCCGGCCAAGGCTGATGCCCAGGCGGCCGACGAGGGTATCCATGCCGTCCTGGTGGATATGCATGGACTTCCCGCCGTCGAAGTCGCTCTTGCCGTTGTAATCGGCGCTGTCCAGGTGACCCCAGGAGATGCGGGCCGATGGTTCAATGTAGTTTGCTTCACTGCCGAACCGTTTCCCGTATTCCAGGGAAAGACCGTATCCATTGCTTCCATAGTCGCCATCCAGGCGATGGCCGAGATCGTTGTAGACGTGGTACCTGTTTTCCACCCGTCCTGCTTTGCCTTCGATATCCAGATAAGCTCCGTTGTCAAAGAGTTTGGAAGCATAGAGGGAGAAGAGGTGTACCTTTGGCGTGCCACGGCCGTTCATTTCATAGGAGGCGCTACCCTTGCCATAGTCAAGGGCGCCGCCTACGAACCAGCCGCTTCCCAGTTTCCGGTCTGCACCGATCTGGGCACCCCAGAAGCTTTCGGAGCTGTCCGTATTATGGGCATCGTATCTGGCTTTGCCGCCATAGGTCCTCGCCCACAGACCGCTGTCTGCACCCATGCGGAGGCTGCCCATGCGGGTCATCATGTCGGTCATGTGGCTTCTCCAGGAGAGCATGGATGTGGCCATGGCACTCTTGGCGCCCCGGACCATGGCCGTTTCTTTCGAGCCATAGACGATAGTGCTGTTTTCCAGGGCCTTCCGGATGGCTTCTTCCACCGCAGATCCGGAAGATGTGCTGCTGTCCTTACCGTCTCCGGCCACTATGATATGGATGGTGTTGGTATCGCTGTCGGTACCGGCTTTGGCGGTGCTGGTGGATACTGCAGGAGCGGCAGTGGTACCGGTGGCCTTAGCCATGAGGCTCATACGGCGCAGGGCCTTCGCAGTACCGGTGGAGGTGGATGTATAGGATCCTTTCCCATCGGCATCAGCAAAGGTAATCTTCCCTGTCTTCAGCGCGGCGCCGGGGGTCGTGAGGCCTTCGGCAATCTGTACGGTGCCGGTAAGGTTCCGCTCGCCGGAAGCATAGGCGCTGTAGTACAGTTTCCCTGCCAGCGCATTCAGGGCGGAGGTGGTCTTTGCGGTATCCGTGGTATCGATGCCGGTGCTGTCGGTGGAAAGGGTAATGGCGGAATCGGCAGCAGCCCTGGTGATGATGAGGTTTCCTGCGCTGTAGTCAGAAGACGCCGTGCCATCGCCGGTATGGTCATAGACCACCACCGCATGGCCGCTGTAGGAATCGATGGTGAGGGGATCCGTGTCTTTCTGGTAAATCACGCCGGCCGTGCTGCCGGAGGAGGCACCGGTGAAGGATGCCAGCTCAGAACCGCTTTCTTTCTTACCGACGGACCGGTTTTCCCAAAGGGCCCCATTGGAAAGGGACAGGTCAATGGTGCCACCATCTTCGCCATTGGCGGTGCCGGTGAACGTGGAGCCTGCGGTATTGAGGTCCAGATGGATGGTGCCCATATTGGCGGCGTGCATATTGCCGAGAATGGTCTTGTCTCCGGCGCCGGTCATGTTCAAGGTGCCGCTGTACATATTAATGGCCATGGTATCTGTGGACCCGTCGTTGGGAGTGGTGATGGATACTCCTTTATTCACGGTAATGGTGTAATCATCATCGTTGTCGTAGCCCGTGTAAATGCCGGTTCCCTTCACTTTCATGGAAAGGCTGTCAAATCTGGTATTCCCGCTGTTGCCGTCAGCATAGAGGCCATAGGCCTTACCGCTATCGGCTTCCACGCCCCAGGCACTGCCTTCCTTTTCCATGGTGACCGCAGAGTTGGCTGTAAAGGTTCCTTTTTTTATATAAATGCCATAGGCATCCCCGCTGCCCGTATTGGAAGCGCTGATTCGCAGGCCTCCATTGCTCCTGGAAATAGAGCCATTCTGCAGCTCTATGCCCGCCGCTTCCGTGCCGCTGGACGACACATCAATGCCCATATTGCCCCCGGAAGTGAAGGATGCCGTATTTTTATGGCTGCTTGCATAAATTCCTGCGGTTCTGCCTTTGCCGGAGACCCGGAGATCCAGGTCGCTCCCTGTTCCATCATCTTCGATGCTGACGCTCTTACCGGAAGGCAGGTACACGGCGGTGGTTATCGTATCATTACCAATGTTGATGGCACTGGCATCGTCCACTTTGATGAGGGTATTGTCGTCGAAGTAGAAATTCCGACCATTGGAAGTTTTCTCTTCCGTTGTATATTCATCGTACTTTCCATTCCGCACATCCAGGGGCACGGTGATGGTGGTGTCATAGGTCTTTTCCGATTCCGGGGTGTACTTATAATAGCCCTGGCCATTTCCCTCTTTGAAGCTGATATCTCCCAGCTTCAGTGTGGCGGATTTAGAGGTCAGGCCTTCTGCAATTTCTACGGACCCCGTAAGGTTCTTCTCTCCCCCTGCGTAGGCGCTGTAGTACAGTTTCCCTGCCAGGGCATTCAGGGTCTTGCTGACCAGGTTCATGTCGGCACCGGCGGTGGAAGAGGTATTGAGCCCTTCGCTGTCAGTGACCATGCGGATGAAGGAGCCTGCATCCGCTGCCTTCACGGTGAAGGTACCTCCGGTGATGGAGGTGGGATTTGCGCTGTCATGATCATAGAAAAGGGTGGTGTAGCCGCTGTATTTGTCCACAGTCACATTCTTTCCGCTGGCTCCCATGAAGATGAAGCCCGACTTATCTTTGCCGGTGCTGCCTTTCAGTGTGCCCAGGGCCGTGTCGGCGGAGGCGGTGTCCGGGATATTCCAGATGCTTTCCTTTGCCAGGGACAGGGATGCTTTGTTATTGAGGGAGATGCCGTTCCAGGTGCTTCCGCCGTCCATGGTAATATTCACGTTGCCATCGGCATTTCCGGTCCAGGTGGTGAGTGTGGGGAACGTTGTGGCTGTGGCTGCATAGGCGCCGGTGAGGTTGTAATTGATAACGCCGGTGTCATCGGTCTTCAGGTCGCCGGTGAGGTTCTGGTAGGGAGCAGCAAAATACTGCTGGGTGGTCCAGTTCTTGAGATTGATCTGGCCGCCCTTTTCTGCATAGGCAGCGGCTCCATTTCCGGTGTAACCATAGGTGTAGGTATTGATGACACCTCCATCGAGGGCATGGAGGCCATGGGAGCCGGCATTCACGGTAAGCCTGCCGTAGTATACGTTTACGGTACTGTTCTTACCGGCGGTAATACCTTCTCCTCGGTCAGCAGTAATGGTCAGTGCATGATTATCGCTATACCACTTTCCAGGGGTCTCTCCCAGATTCAGGGTTGCTGTGCCGCTGTCCACGGCACTGTAGATGCCGGAGCCCGTCTGCTTTTCCGATGTTTTCAGGGTAATGGACATATTCCCGGCGCGGTGGTTTTCCACGGTAATGACAGCGGGCTTTACATTGTAGATGCCATAGGCCGCTCCCGTATCCAGGGCTGATGTATCTTCCGTGATTCTGATGGGCTCGCCGTCATTCCGATAGTACCCGTTCAGGGTCACGCTTTGTGCCGGACGGATACCGGCATAGATGCCGTCATCATTTTTCTCGGTCCAGGTCTGGCGAAGGAGGAAGTTTCTTCCTGTCTCAATCTGGCCGCCGGGATTGTAAGTATAGGCTTTATCCTTGTCCTTATCGCCGGTGATGGTCTGGGTATAGACTGCTTTCGTAATGGAATAGGGATTGATGGCTTTCCCTACACCTATGGTACCGGTGACATCGCTGTAGGAGCCGTTGTATTCCCGAAGCACTTCTGCTTTGGAATCCAGCCCGTCGGTAATGTCGATGGTTATATGAATCGTATTCTTTCCTTCGTTATCCAGTTTTTCAAGGACGCCGGCCATTGCCTTTTCCACATTGCTGTGGTCGCTCAGGTCCACATCCGCTGCATCGAGCTGGATTCGGATATTGATATTTCCGGGGAGTTTTGGCAGCGTAATCTTGCCGCCATCCACGGTACCGGTGGTCTTGTCGTAACCATAGATATAAGTCTTTGCCAGTTCATTCTTGGTTTCCGGTTCAATATCCGGCTTTCCCCGCATGTCTACAATTTCGCCCAGTATGATAGCCGGATTTCCGTTGTACTGTCCCTGGCCATTGGCATCGAACTCAATGCGTCCTGCTTGCAGTGCCGCGGAAGAAGCGGTGAGCCCTTCTGCAATAACCACGTTGCCGTTCAGATTTGTTTCTCCTGTAGTGGAAGCAGTATACCAGAGTTTCTGGGCCAGCTGCTTCAGGGTGTCCTCTTTCAGCGATGCAATATCAGAGGCAGTCAGTTTACTGTCAGCGGTATCAAAGCCGAAATTATCGGTGAGCATGGTAATGAAGCTTCCTGTATCCGCAGACTTTACCGTCACCGTGCCATCTCCGAAGGTAATTTTCTTATTTGCCTTATCAATGGAGTGGCTGAAGAGGAAGGTGGCATTACCACTTAATTTATCAATAGTCAGGTTACCGCTCTGGATAACTCCGCCCTTCGAAGTGAGGTTCTTTACTGTGCTGCTGCCACTGCTGATCCATGTGGCATTATGGAGGTTCAGACTCAATCCATTGCCGGAAGCGTTGCCGGTCCATCGGGCTCCATTATCCATATTGAGAGATACAGTACCTTCAGCATCGATATTCCCCGAGAGTGAGGCATCGGATCCAATGAGATTCATGGAGGTGCTGCCACCGGAGGCTGTGGTAACATTTCCTTTAATCGTCATAGGTACCTGAGATTTACTTTCGTTGAAAAGAGCCGTTCCCTTTCCCACGGAAACGTTTCCAGTTACTGTACCTTTGTCCATGGTGATGCTGCCGCCGTCAAGGACTTCGATAGCCGTTCCATCGGCATTAGACGCTTTGATGTTGGCAGTGCCCTTCAGCACCGTGGCACCGGCAGTGGAAATACCGGTATCGGTACCATTGATATTGATGGTACCGGCTGTGATAGAAGCAGTCTTCCCTGCTGTCACAGAGGCACCGGTTTCCTTGCCTGTGAGTGTAAATTCTTTATCGGAAGCATCTACGGTAACATCTTTAGACGTCACCAGCGCAGCCCCGCTATCCGGTGCCACAGTGGAGCTGTCCATGGTGAAGTGGTAAATTCCATCATCCTTCAGGACACCTCCATAAATGTATTCCGTATTGGTAGCCTTATCACCGGTAATAGCGGTGTAGAAGGAGGCTTTAGACTGGTTGTCGGGAATGGTGGGCTCAATGTTTGCCCCATAGGTACCGATACCGGCGCTGTTGAAGGCAATGGTTCCGGATTTTTTCAGTACTGAAGAAGCAGTGAGTCCTTCGGCAATGGACACGGTGCCGGACAGGTTTTTGATTCCCGATACGTATTCGCTATAGCTCAATTTCCCGGCCAGGGCATTCAGCACTTTGTCCTGCACAGCGCTGTCGCTCATGGAATCACTGTAGTCGGTAATGAGGCTGATATGGCTTCCGGCATCAGCTTTCCTAATCACTATGTCACCGCCAAGTATGGTGGCCGGGTTGGACGAATCGTGGGAGAAGAGAGCCGTGGTATAGCCGGAATAATTATCAATAGTCAGGAGCTTGCTTTCGGACCGCTGGTTGATAATACCGGCGGCGCTTTCACTGCTTCCGCCATGGAGGTAGGTGACATGGCTCTTTTCTCCGGCGCCCACGTCTTCATTATCCTTGGCATATCTCATATTCTGGGCTGTATTGGTCCACTGGGCCCCATTCTGCAGCCACAGGGACGCGGTACCGCCATTATCGATGATGCCGTTCAAGTAAGAGGAAGATGTGGTAAGTCCAACGTTTACGGTGCCCGTGGAGAGGGCGAAGATATCACCGTCAAGCATGACATCGGAGGTACCGGCAGTGCTGCCATCGCTGTTCATATTGATGGTCCCCTGGTATGCACCTAATGTGTAATATCCATAGCCCATGGATTTCGGCACTACAATCTTCCCGCCACCCACAGTGACGCTGCTGCCGATGGCATTCGTGGTAACGCCGTTACCGTATACTGAAAAATCTACATTTCCCTTCACGTTGACTTTACTGTTTTCTACAGAAGTCAGGATACCGGCATTGTTAAAGCGGGAGTACACATTCTCACTGTTCAGAGGAATGCCCCAGTCGGCATAGGTTCTCCCTGCAATTTTCACATTGCCGTCTACGGTAACAGAAGAAACGCCGGTGGATGCATAGCTGGCTTCACCCCAGCGTGTAGTCTTTGCAATGGCAATCCCATTGCCACCAATGCCACCGGTCATGCTGATATTCAGGTCCCCATGGATATTGATGGCACTGGATTCATTCTTTGCCGGGTCATTCCAAACGGCATTAGTAATGGAATTACCTTTGGGATAGTTTTCGGTAATTACATTGACTTTCCTGGCGGTAATATCCACATCCTTACCATTTCCGGCATAAATACCGGTTGGATTTCCTATGTAGTTCAGGGCATAGAGCTGCAGGATATTATTCCCGGCATTGATAGTCACATTGTTTCCTGCGTGGGCATCTATGTCAGCCAGTACGTTTGTAGTCTGGTCTCCCAACTTTTCCAGACCAAGGCCGATAACCGTACCTTTGCCAAAGGTATAGGTGCTGCCATCGGTGGTGGCTCCTTTGTAATCTCCCGATGCATCGGAGGCAGTGCCGGTAATTTTGTTAGAGTAGGTCGCTTTATGGGATGCCGCATCTTCATTTGCCGATGTATCTGCACTATCGGCGGTGTAGGTGCCCATGCCCATAGGTTTCGATTTGTACAGGGATGCTGTATTGCCGGTCACTTTATCAGACCCCAGTACGGCTACAGAGTTGAACTGGTAATAGTTTTCATTGGTGGAGAAGTCTTTTGCTGCCCATTTGTAATCCGGCGTACTGGACCCATCCATGTACACTTCCAGGTCATTGCCGTATTCAAGCCACAACCGTTTCGTATAATAATCGGCATAGAGCTTTCCGAACCAACCACTGGATTCACCGGACTTGATTTCCGTCCAAGCTTCCGGATTCCTGGAGAGGAGATTGGATACGGTGGTCTGGTATACATGGCCATTAAAGCCTTCACCTGTCCCATAGAGCACATACCCAAGAATGTAAGCGGTACCATCGGGCATGACAGCCATATCATGAAAATCGGTGCCGCCGATGCCATTGGCATCTTTGTCTTTATCCACATATTTTACATTATCCGGAATTACCACTTCCGTGTGGCTGCCATCCAGGTATTCTTCATTGCCTGTGTTAAATGACAGGGAACCGTCTGAATAGACCGGGACGGCGCTGATAGTGGCATGGCTGGACTCGGAATTGTTTGGGAATCCATAATTCTGCATGCCGCCGATGGCAGATACAAAGAGGTAATCGTTGTATCGGTTAATGCGACCGCTATCTGTATTTTTCCCAATCCGGTCATAGCTCTTGAACTGGAGTTTTCCTTTATCATCCACCTTGTAATGCATGAGATAACCATCGAGGTATGAAGCATAACTGCCATCCAGATTCACACTGGCAAGGACATACAAATTATCCCCTACGGCCAGAATGCCTTCGCCATGAACAGCGGTTTTATCATTGAATCCGCCTGCTGATTTTGGGGCATAGGTCTTGATATCGTTTAACAGACTGGTCCCATTTTTAACAACCGAAGGGTCCTTGGGATTATCCTGGTTTAATTCCACCAGGTTTCCTTTGCTGTCAACAGTGTAAACCCCAACTTTACCCAAATCATAGCCGGTGGCATAGATGAATTTTCCATCACCTGAGGAAGCATGGGCATTGGGAACATTGGACGTAGTCCCGGTTGCTACCAGTTTCAGGTTGCCATTTTCATCAATTGTATAAACAGAAGACCCTTTAATGTCGGTGGTACTGTAAGTATACTGTCGGAGAAGGAAGCCGGCTTCCCCATTACTATAAGTAGGGTAAGCTGCCGGGTCCCTGTTCAGATCACTCAGGACTGCCCTATTGGCAGTGGCATTTACCCTGGTGGTCACCTTGGATCCGGTAATCGTTCCCATCTGGCTGTTTGCATAATCGGAAGGAACGGTAACGGCCAGGACGGAATCTGCAGAAACCTGCTGCATTCCGAGGAGTGAACCGGTCACAAGGGCTGCCAGCATGAGACAGCTTTTCCTTCCAACTGATTTACGACCCAATTTCATTTATTGCACCTATCCTTTCTTTTAGAAGATATATTTAAAGGTTGCATAATAAGTCCTGCCCTGAAGGGGGAAATCGGCACTGATGTAACCGGAATCATAACCATAGGTATCGCTTCGCACTTTCTGCTTCGGTCCTTTGTCGAAAATATCGTTGCACCCTACGGCAAACTGCATTGATTTCTTCGGCTGCCATTTAATACCTGCATTGTAAACGGTGAGTCCGGAAACCGGTTTGCCAGCCAGATAATTTTCAAGGGCACCTCTTTCATCGGTTCCATAATGGGTAAAATAAGAATCGGTATAATGCATCTCTGTGAAGAAGCTCCACTTGGTATTCGGATGGTACGTAAACCGTACATTGGACTCCCATTCCGGCTGGAATGTGGGGTGAATGTCCTGATATCCGTACCCTACGGTTGAGTTTCTCCGCTGCACGTGCATAAGGGTCTGGGTGGCTTTAATATCCAGGTCAAATTTCTTCCATTGGAAGTTAGTCTGGAATTCCCAGCCATGGGCTTTACCCCGGTTATCATTGTAGTAGGACCAGTAATCAAGACCGGCCCGGAAAAGCTGGAGCATGTTGTCTGAATTTCTCCAGAAATAGGTAATGGTAGTGTTATTATCGGCGCCCAAGATCTTGCCATTGAAGAGGAAACTGAAGTCGAACTGCTTGCCTTCTTCCGGAAGCGGAAATACGGAAACACTGTCATCCCGGGGTGCTGGAAGAATGCCGGCACCATCGCCGGCAATTTCATACATGTTCAACAGACGGTAATAGGTACCTCCTGTAGTTCTCAGGGTAAAATGGTCATTGAATCGTTTCTTTAATGCCAGCTGCCAGGTCCATTTGCCATTGGTCTGGCTGTCTTTAGGATGAATCCAGTGGAAATGGGTCTTTGAATCTTCCGTAAAGCGACTGCCATCGCTATAGCCGATGATTTCTGACTGGTTGTAGCGAATAGCCGGTGTAAGCACCAGAGACCCCGATTTGTCCAGAGTAATGCTGTCCTGGAGCTGAAAATTAAAGATGTTCTGGTCATATCGGTTTCTCATGCATCCAAGGAGGTTCCCAATAGAGCCCGTAAGGACCTGGTGCATCAGGGAACCGTCGACTTTTAGCCTTTCATGGGAGTAGTTGGTCTGGAAGTCAAGCATCTGCCGTTCACTCAGCTTATAACTGCCATCCAGCTGGATATTGTATTTATTTGACTTATACTGGCTCCATTCCCGAAGGGGCGTATTATTCCAGCGGAAATTCCGGTTTGTGGATCCGATGTCCGGTGTCCAGAATAGTTTCTTCTGGGTCTTGTACCTCTTATTGGAATCCAGGTAATCAGCCCGCCATCCCCATTCCAGATTGCCATTCTGGTGGCGGTTTTCTACCAGTTCTTCGGTATTGGTAATTTTCTGGTGCCGGCTTTCGGCATAGTAAATATCATCTATATCGGTGAGCATACTTTCCATGGCATCATTGGCGCTGTCACCCCAGGTGGTATCAGGCAGATGGCGGTCAATGGTATTACGCGAAAGTTTTACCATCCAGTTGTCGTTCTGCCACTTCGCCAGAAAGCTGGTATTTTTATAATCGTTATATTTCCGATGCCTCGTATTGTCTTTCGCGTATTTCAGACGGTGTTTGTAATAGTCCAGCAGCTTTTTCTTTGCTGCATACTGGGGATCTTTGTCCGGATCCAGAGAAATGGTATTCAGGTAGTCTTCCGCAAACTTCTCAGCATCTCCGGAAAGAACATCTTTTTTATATTCATCCAGCACTTTCTGCTTATATCCTTCCACGTAATGGGAATTGTCCACATCGTCCGGGAAGTCAGGATCCGGAATTCCCTTCGTTATAACACCGCCAACGCCAGTTAATTCTCCTTTCCAGTCCTTGTAAACCAGACTCTTTAATTCCTCATTGGTTGGATTAGATGCCTGTCCGAAAATACTTTTATATATAGATTTGTAATCGCTCTCATGTTCATTCAGGATCTGGTCGTATACAGGAGAGAGATCATTGACGCTGGAAGGCTTTTCCAGTGATTGCATCTGGGATTCTTCTTTTGTGTTAATAATATTGGCCTTCAGGCTATCTGAAGGATTTGTACTGTCCGTATTAGAGTAATAAGCTTTCCATGCATCAGGATTGCTTTTGAAATTCTGAATCTGGCTTTCCGTCAGGGATGCACGTTTGTTATCCACAATAATGTCAATATTAGCAGCATTGTACTGGTACAAATCCAACGCTGCAGACGCCGATGCTACATTCTGCTCCCATTTAGATATAGTCCGGGGCGCTGCATAGTTCTTATAGCGGAAATCACCATCGCTATCCTCATAATTGGCCCCAATAAGAAGGCTGCCGCTGCCAAGGGGCGCTGTTACTTCTGCAGAAATACTGTCCCCGCCCAGGGAAGTCTTGCCAATTTCTGCACTGGCTCCTACTTTCTTTGGTTTTTTGGTCACTACATTAATGACGCCGCCGATGAATGTACCACCGAAACGGGCGGGAATATACCCGCGATAAACTTCAATGCGCTCTACATTTTTCACAGGAATCGTAGAAATATCGACGGCAGAATCGCCGCCAAGATTCGTCATAACTCCATCTACGAATACGCCGACCTGGGCTGCCGTGGATCCACGAACCGTAACCGTAGTATACTGACCTTTACCATTGACCTCTCGTACATGAACGCCAGGGACCTCTTTCAACAGGTCAGGAAGGGTTTTCTGTTCGCCTTTATAGTCTTCCGGCTTAATAACCGTTACAGTGCCAGGGGAAAGTTTATCTTCCCATTCCGGTCTCTTAGCTTCTACGGTCACTCCGGGAAGCGTAAACTCCATGCTTCCCGAAGGTGGCATACTTTCTGCTGCATATGAAGAATATGGATACGCAGCTGCTGACAGACCCGCCAGAAGGCAGAGCAAAATCACTTTTTCCTTTTTGTTCAGTCTTTTGATTTTCTCCATAACAAATCCCCTTTTGCTTGCGGCATCTCTCCACCATGCAGGAACAAACCTGCAGCTCATCGGTGAAATTCATATAATTCATTACTAAAAAGTGAATAAATCTGACAATATAAAAACCTGCTAAACCTGCTGCATCGTTTGGGATATTTTCATCAAAGCTGTAATTTCTATCGTGAAATACAGCATGATAATACAGCACGACCACACGAAAAATTTTCTTTCCTCTGTGGCCTGCTATCTCTATCCCACCCATACCATGCAGGTTTACCAGGATTCCAGAAACAGGCGGCACTCCGGCTTAGTTCATCACGGTCATACTCCTTCGAGAAAGGCTTACAATATGACCACTTCCCATACGGTTGCAGGACAGCTACGGATTCTCACCATATTCCCCACACTCAGTCTTACGACTTCTGTTCCTACTAATAATTTTAATATTATTTTTATCTTCCTAATTATAAACCGAATGATTGTCATACAGTCAACGGCTATAGTTCAAAAACAAAATTTCATTTCTTGCTTTCCAACAAATATTTATAGTATTTGCTATATAAGCATTTACATAGCATTAATAAATTTAAAATTATCAACACAAAAAGCACTCAATACCCTGTCGTATAGAGTGCTTTTTTGTATGAGAAATTCAACTGCATAAAAGTTTAGCTATCTTTTATTTTCTAATTTCTTCCATAAGCTTGTCATACTCACCGTTCAGCAGTTTTTCTACTTCGTTCAGGATGGCAATGACGAGGGCCGGTTCGAAATGGGGAGCGCCGGCAGGAATAGATACGGACAGGAGCACATTGCCCGCAGCATCGGCGGTGAATTTCAGCATGCGGTACTGGTTATTCAGATCATTGAAGTAAGCGGACAGCTTTTCTTTCTTTTCCGGCTTTACAGCACCTGCGGCCACCTGGAACTGGAGGAGTGTATACACGCTGTTGTCCAGGAGAATCATGAAGGGGATGGTGGCATCCTTGATCTGGAGGTTGCTTCTGTAAATAACAACTTCCCCTTTTTCTCCGGCATACTGTTTTCCGAAGCCGGAAATCTTATTGGTATCCAGGTATTCCTGGAAGGCTTTATCTTTCTTCTGTGCTACGGATTCCATGTCTGCTGCCTTTGTTTCTGTTTTTGCCATGATAACTGCTCCTTTATTTTTATTATTTTTCCAGCCTTACGGCTTGAAATGAATTACGTATCGGGTCTTTTTATTTCATCTGGTTAATGACTTCCTGGGTCAGATCTTTACCGCCATAAAGCCATGCGCTTTCCTGAACTACGAAATCAATACCGTTTTTTCTGGCTGCTGCTTCAATGGCTGCGCGGATTTTATTGACTGCCGGAACGATTTCATTCTTCTGGATTTCCTGCTGCTTTGCCTGTAGCTGTTTATCCAGCTTCAAGGCCAGTTCCTTTTTCTGTTTATCATTCATTTCTTTAGATTGGTTATTGAACTGCTGCTGCAGTGTCTGCTGGGCAGTGACCAGTTCCTTCTGGGCCTGACTGAAAGCCGGCGTAGCTGCAATTACCGCATTATAATCCACATACCCATTTCCTGCGGCCATTGCCATGCCGGGAGCCATAAGGATTCCCGCAGCAAAAACGCCTGAAACAAGTAATTTCTTCAATCCATTCATAACCTGTTCCTCCTTATAAAGTATCAGTCGATCCTGCCTCTGGCAGACGGCGCAGTCTGAGAATAAATACGGAGACTATTCCAAGCCATAAAAAAAGCAGAAGCTATAAAGAATTCCCCCCTTAACAGGGCAGAAACCAGGTATTGGTATCCGAATGGAGTGATGTGTTCGGTTTTACTGATTTCTTTTCTTTATCCCATCTGTGCCACGCAGATTGTAAAGGACATAATCCTCTGGGGATCTTAGAAACGGGTGGCACTCCGGCTTAGTTCCCTGTAATCCTGCTCCTCTGTGGGAGACTTACAGCAGGTTTACTCACCATACGGCTGCAGGACAGCTGCGGATTACCACCGCATTCCCCACCTGGTCTATCGACTTCCGTCTCCGTATTCATCTGACGGGGTTTATTGTAAACCGTATGATTATCATACGGTCAAGCATGCGTTCAAATCATGACATATGATAAAAGTGCAATTTAAAAAATCTATAGAAATCTAAGCGTGTTTATTCTTTCCCTTCCCCTGTCCATAATGGTATGCCCGATTTTATAAACCGGACAGTATATTTTCCTTCGATTTTATCTGCCAATCCGGTCTCAACAGTTTATCGAAAGTAAATATTTAGCAATTTATTATTATATAATAAATTAATTATGTGATTTACATTTTATTAAATTAATAAATTATGATATAATGGCTATGTAATTATATGAAAATACATGTTTTTCATGTTATAATATGGGAATTATAAATATGAAAGAGAAGAAGTACTATACTGCCGGCGAACTGGCCCGGCTTTTCAACATTCCAAAGCAGACGATGCTATACTATGATAAAATGGGAATACTAAAGCCGGAATTTGTAGCGGAAAATGGGTACCGTTACTATTCCACGCCCCAATACCTTACACTGGAAATTATTCTGTTCCTTCGAAAGATGGATATTTCTGTGCCGGACATCCATAAATTTTTGGAGAACCGGTCCCGAGACAACATTCTCAGGATTCTGGACCGCCGAAAAGAAGAATGTCTCCAACAGATTGACCAGGCCCGGCGCCTGATCCATTCCCTCGATACCTATCGAAATACACTGGAAAGGAGCCAGTCCCTGCCACTGAACCAGGTACTCCTCCAGAATTATCATGACTGCCGTATGTTCCTGACTCCTATTCCCAAAGATAAGCGGGGTGGACTATCAACCATTTCCATCCGCGCCCGCCATGTGCGGGAAGCCTTTTCCCACTGTTTCTGCAAGGAAAAGCCCACAGGTTGGGTCATCAGTGAGGATGACTTTTTCCACCACCGTTTCAGTCATTTCTCGGCGGTGGTTACAAAATCAGGACCGCCCGGCTCTGACCTCCCCTGTAACTATGTCCGCCCCGGCGATCTGTACATTTCTCTGCATATCCAAGGTGCCTATTTCCACCATGGCCAGGATTCGCTGGAACGAATGCAGGATTTTATGGATAAAAACGGTCTCATCCCTGACGGAGATGTATTCCTTTTCCCCATCATCAGCTATTGGGTCACCAATAACCCCGAAGAGTATATCAACTCCCTCAGCGTGAAAGTAGTACCGGCAGGGTCAAAGTAAAGGACTCCGTGCTTCCCCAAACAGGGAAGTACGGAGTCCTTTTGCATGCTATCGGCCAGGGAAGCGCTAGTATATAAGCACTGAGCTTTGCTCTGACAGCCTGCGGTACTTCCTACGGATGATCCCGTTAACTGCCGCAGGCTCCTTCGGCATTCTCGGCCTCCGCATCAAGCTGTCCTCTATTCGAAAGCATAGAAACAGTAACAAACAAAAATCACACCAGCAAGGCCCAGTGTCCGTAGATTACAAGAATTCGTCCAACGAATCAGACGTCAGCGTGAAGGGACTGGACTAAGCCATCCCCAAACTGAACTTGTCGTCAGAGGAGCAAAAGCATGAGCTAATCTAAAGTCTTAAGCCTTATGGTGCGTTTTGCTGCTTGTTATTTGCACAGTGCAAACGTTGTGTGAAGATCGAGATTGAGGTCGAGGGTATTCGCAGCGAAGCCGCTGTCCAACTCGATCTCGTTCTCACCACTCGATCTCATCTTCCCTTTCGGCCGAAACGGAGATAGTAATTATCGACAGTCAAATGAATTACCGAGGAAAACTTGACACTTACCTGACTGCCTCCCCCCTCTATGAGCCATTTCATTTCTTTCGCCCCGGGCCCCGGAATTTTTATAAAATTTGACCATGGGGCAAAATCGGTATAACTTCCTCTTTTCCATGGTATAATAAGAAAAATTGTTTGATACAAAGAAAGAGACATTCCCATGAACGAATCCATATACGGCGCCTGGAAGGACGCGCTGCCCCAAGTCCTTCACTCCCTGGTTTCCCAGATTGAAGATTTCAGTGAAAAACGAAAGGAAGAAACGGGAGAAGCAGCCTATGAACACCTGATTTACCGCATCAAATCGGAAGAAAGCATGCGGGACAAGTGCCGGAGGAAAAACCTTCCGGAAACTCCCTCTTCCGCCCTCTATGACATTCACGATGCCATCGGCATCCGCATCGTATGCTGTTTTCTCAATGACATTTATGAAAATATCGATTTCATTCGCTCCCTTCCCGGCTGCACCATTGTGAAGGGAAAAGACTACATCAAAAACGCCAAACCCAACGGCTACCGCAGCTACCACCTCATCGCCCGGCTGGAAGCGCCCCTGGAAGACGTGAAAGGTAACAATCCCGGCCATTTCTTCGTGGAAATCCAGCTTCGCACCATTGCCATGGATTCCTGGGCCAGTCTGGAACACCAGATGAAGTACAAGAAAAACATCAAAAATCCGGAAATGATTACACGGGAGTTGAAGCGCTGCGCCGATGAACTGGCATCCTGTGACCTGTCCATGCAGACCATCCGGAACCTTATCCGTCAGGAACATTAAAAATAAAGGAGAACCTATGCGTATACTGCTTGCTGAAGATGAAAAAGATATGGCCGACGTGCTGATAGCCATTATGAAACACCAGGGCTTCGATGTGGACTGGGCAGAAAACGGGGCGGTGGCCGTGGACCTGGCCTCCCACACCAACTATGACTGCATGGTCTTTGACATTATGATGCCCGTGAAAGACGGCATCACCGCCTTGAAGGAAGTCCGCGCAGCCGGCGATGTGACACCGGTAATCATGCTCACCGCCAAATCCGAAGTGGATGACCGCATTACCGGCCTGGACGCCGGTGCCGACGATTACCTTACCAAACCCTTTGCCATCGGAGAACTGCTGGCCCGTATCCGTTCCCTCACCAGAAGAGGAAAAGACTTCACCCCCTCCACCCTTTCCGCCGGCTCCACCAGTCTGGACACGGAAGAGCAGGAACTTTCCGCCCATAATTCCATCCGCCTTTCCGGCAAGGAAACGAAACTGATGAAACTCCTCATGCTCCATAACGGCAAACCCCTTTCCACCTCCTACATCTTCCAGAAAATCTGGAGCGGAGAAGAAGGGGTCGATGAAAGCGTGGTGTGGATTTACATTTCCTACCTGAGAGAAAAACTGTCTGCCATCAACTCAGACCTGGCCATTGCCGGGGAAGAAGGAAAAGATTTCAAGCTGACCCTTCGGGAGGAGCCATGAACCTCATCAAAAAACTGCGCCGCCAGTTCATCCTTCTGGCCACCCTGGCCATATTCATTATCGTGGCCGGCGCCCTGGGCCTCATCAACATGATGGGTTTCTACGCCATGCGGGAGCACTGCCTTGACACCATGACCTATATCACCCAGAACGGAGGCACCATGCCCTCCCGCTACCATCCTGCCGATACTGCCTCCTGGGGGAAAGACTTCTTCCCCGGCATCACCTGGCCGGAAGATACACCGGAATTTGCCTACCAGACCCGCTACTTCTCCCTTCGCCTTGACAGCAGCGGCCGCATCACCGCAGTCAACGTAAAAAACATTGTAGCCTTTTCCGAAGAACAGGCCGTGGAATTTGCCAGAATCGCCCTTGCTTCCCCCGCGGGCAGCGGCTTTCTGCAGAAAAATAAAGCCCGCTACGGCTTCATGAAAACCACCCTTGAAGACGGCTCCACCCTGCTTGTCATTCTGGACTGCACCCGTGAATTCTCCGACGTGCACACCTTCCTCTCCTACTCCGTATGGTTCGGCTTCTTCTGCATCATCCTCTATGTCCTGATTTTCGCCTTCCTCTCCAAGCGGGCCATCGCCCCCTTCGTGAGAAATTTGGAAAACCAGAAACGATTCATCACCAACGCCAGCCACGAACTGAAAACACCGCTGGCCATTATTTCCGTAAACGCAGAAGCCATGGAAATGATGAACGGCAAAAACCAGTGGACAGAGGGCATTATCAAACAGGTGCGCCGCATGTCCGGCCTCATCAGCCACCTCATCCTCCTCTCCAAAGCCGGCGAAGCCACCAGGGCCCAGCTCCAGTTCCTCTCCTTCCCTGTGAAGGATATGTTCGCCCGCCTGAAAGAGGACTTCGACCTTCTGGCCAAAGACCAGGGAAAGAAACTGACCCTGTCCGCAGAAGATGGACTCACTGCCAGAAGCGATGAAAAATACCTCTCCGAAATCCTACACATCCTTTTGGACAACGCAGTGAAATACTGCGACGACGGCGGCACCATCCTCCTTTCGGCAGAAAAAGGAAAAAAGAAAGACACCCTCCGCCTCTCCGTATCCAACGACTACAAAGACGGCAAAGACCTGGACTACAGCCGCTTCTTTGAACGGTTCTACCGAAACGACGAATCCCACAACAGCAAAAAGACAGGCTACGGCATAGGCCTTTCCATAGCCCGGGAACTCTCCTCCCTCCTCTCCATTCCCCTCACCGTGGAATATAAGGATGGAAGGATCGCCTTCGTCATGATAGTAAAGACGAAATAATGAATAAGGTTCTTAAGATGGATGGGCCTTCGGCCCAAGGGTTCTTAAGTTTGACGGGGCCTTTGGCCCCGAGGGTGGTGGTATCACCCTGCGGTGCACAGCGAACACATTTTGAAGGAGCGCTAGCGACGCACAAAATGTAGTGAGTCGTTTCCCCTTTAGGGGGCAATGATGATAAAGCCGCCTTTTGGCGGCAATCCGTGCTTAACTTCCCGTCTTCCACTGGTTATTTTGAATGCAGTGAAGAATCCAGGCGCTGGCATTTATGACACAATCGTCAATCCATATCCGCCGGCGGGAAACAGTTCCGGTGTATGCCGTAAACGACTCCAGCCAGCTCGCTCACTAGTACACCAGCTCACTAAACAGTACCGGTCGGCAGGCACAACTATGAAAGCTGAATATACGAAAGAAGTCTTATGTTGGAAACTATAGATAGAAATAACCTCACCATCCGGGATAAGATGAAGCTGATTCTGGACACGGGGCAGCTTTTGATGGAGAACGGTTCCGGCAGCAAGCGTATCGTCAGGGATATGCTGGAAACCGCTGCCTATCTTGGTATTTACTGGCAGGATGTGCAGATTCATCTGACCTACTCCACCATTATGATTAATGTGGATGACGGAAAAACCACGCATACCATGTTTCGAAAATGCTACCGCCACGGCATCAATATGACTGCCGTGCTCCAGGCCAGCCGGGCTTCCCGGAATGCCCTCTACCAGAATGCGCCTTATGACCGGTTTGTGACCCATCTGCACCATATCCAGGAGTCCAGCACCCGCCGCATTTATCCGGAATGGATGGTGATTCTGGCCATAGGGCTGGCCTCTTCTGCCTTCTGCCTCATTTTCGGCGGTCATGCTGTGGAAGCGCTCTATACCATGCTGGCAGCCATGGCCGGCGCCCTGGTGCGCTACCTCTGCAGCCGGGTGGAATTCAATGTGTATGTCACCATTGCAGCCTCCGCTTTTGCTGCTACAGTAACCGCCTATTTCACTATGTACCTGCCCGGTGCCATTTCCCCTTTCCTGCCCATTGTGGCCTGCGCCCTCACGTTGATACCGGGGGTGCCCCTCATTAATGCGGTAGACGATTTTCTAAACAATTACCTCACCTCCGGCATGACCCGCATCACCCATACCCTTCTCATCATGCTGGCCATGACCTTCGGCATTGCCGGCGCTGTGGGAATCACCGACGTACCCAGCTTCACCGACGTGAACATTGCGCCGGAGAGCCTGTACCTGACCCAGGCACTGGCGGCTGCCATGGCGGCCCTGGGCTTTTCCATCATGTTCAATGTGCCTAAACGCTACATCCCCGCCGCCTGCCTGGGGGCCATTATTACCGTGGACGTGCGGGACGTATCCATGGTGCTCTTTCACACTGGCATGGCCAGCGCCTCCTTCTTCGGCGCCGCCGTGCTGTCTCTGCTCTATTTCAGTATTTCCAAATATTTTCACGCTCCCGTATTCGTAGTCACCATTCCTGCCATTATCCCTCTCATTCCCGGCGTGCTGCTGTACCGCTTCCTTTTCGCCATTATCGACATTTCCCATATGAACCTGCTGGAGCTCATGATGGCCTTCCGGACCGGCGTAGAAGCCATGCTCATCCTTCTGGGCATATCCCTGGGCGCCACCCTGCCCGACGTGCTGGCCCACCAGTACATTGAAAGATCCAAGCGGAAAAAGCTGCAGAAGCTGCTGATGAAGCGGGATGGAAATCGGGAAATCCTGAAAAATGCGGCGGATCTGGACAAGGCCAGCGGGAGAGGGTGATGGGAGCGCTATGGGGCCACTTTGTGACCCGGGTTCATAGGGTTCAAAAGGTTCAAAAGGTTCAGAGGGTGGTGGTGGCGGCTGACGCCGCAGATTATAAAAAGGGGCGCGGCTGGCGCCGCGGGTTGTGTAGAAGGGTTGCATAAAAAGGGTTCTTAAGATGGATGGGCCTGCGGCCCAAAGGTTCGTAAGTTGTGCGCCAGTTCGGCGTGTATAGTATAGTCTGGTGAAAGCC
>ERZ506821.399-NODE-399-length-22634-cov-7.086585_pt1 | contig 22634 bp, 13 predicted proteins | sample MGYA00512912_ERZ506821 | MGnify/ENA metagenome assembly ERZ506821
CGGACGGGATCCCGGCCACTCGCTGGTGGTGTGCGGCTCCACCATCTATGACCGCAGCTATACGGAGCGGCACTTCGCCATCATGCGGTATCTCTACGACCGGGGACTGGACTACCGTCGGTTCGGGGCGGCGGCGCTGGATCTGTGTCAGGTGGCGGCGGGCCGGGCGGAGGTGTTCTTCGAGTGTCGGCTCAGCCCGTGGGATTTCGCCGCCGGGAGCCTGCTGGTGCAGGAGGCCGGGGGCTGCGTCACCACGCTGGAGGGGACGACCATCGATCCCCTGCGCCCCGGCTCCGTGTTCGCCGCCAACGCCCTGTGCGGCGGGCTGACGGCGGAGCTGCCCCGTGGATAAGAGGATATTTTCCGCAAATATTTGAAAATTGTGTAAATTCCTGTTGAAAATCGTCCGTTTCTATGGTGGAAATGCAAAAAAGTCTTGACGTACCCGGAAAATGTGGTATGATAGGCTTTGTAACGAATTTGTAACCTTTTAGCAAGGATCGATCATATGAAACAGGAATTGGAAAATAAGCGTCCCGATTCGGAGGAGCGCCGCAGCATCTGGCAGCGGTGGAAGCAGAATCTGAAGGATTGGGTCTGGTTTTGTAAGGAGCATCCGGACTGGCTGGATCTGGATATTCAAACCGCCGTAAAGCGCCATATCATCGCGCCCCTGCGCAGCGCCCGGCAGCGGCTGCGTGGTCTGGCCCAGCAGAAAAAGCGCCGGGAATTTCCGGAGTCCGAAAGCCGCCTGGCTCAGCTGCTGCTGTTTGCCTGGGGCAGCCTTCCCCGGATAGGCGCGGGCCTGCGGGAGCAATTTGCCGTGCGCCGCAAGCACAGCATCCGCCGCAGCGGCAGCATCCGCGCCCTGTGGGAGCGTATGCGTCTGCACCCGGCCATTTTCCTGGGCACCTGCGTCAGCGCTGCGGCGGTGATCGTGCTGCTGTCGATGTACACCGTGGGCACCACCGTCCGCTACGACGGCATCAACCTGGGCACCGTCAGCTCCCGCCGCACCGTGAATCTGGCGGTGGAGCAGCTGCAAACCGTCACCCGCCAGACCCTGGGAGACGAGAGCTACACCATCGACCGGAGCCTGCTGTCTACCCAGTCCCATGTGGTCCCCCGCCGGGAGGTAGAGAGCCGGGAGGACCTTACCGGGAGCCTCACCGCCCAGATCGGTGATGTCACCTATGGCTATACCCTGTATGTAGACGGCGAGGCCGTGGCTGCCACCACCTTCCCCGGAGCCATTGAGCAGCTGATGGAGCAGATGAAGGTGGGTTATATCACCGAGAGCACCGTGGACTGCTATTTCGTGGAGGATGTAGAGGTGAAGGAGGGCTATGTAGACAGCTCTCTGATCTCCAACCTGGGCTATATTGCCGAGAAGCTCAACGCCACCAAGGCCGGGGCCGTGGTATACACCGTGAAGCCCGGCGATGTGTGGTCCGCTATTGCCGAACAGAATGGCATGACCAATCAGGAGCTGCTGAACCTGAATCCCGGCTATGACATCGCCGTGCTCCATGCCGGCGACCAGCTGACCATTTCCAACGCTGTGCCCTATCTGACGGTGGTGGACGTGGAGCGGCAGAGCTATGTCCGGGACCTGCCCTTTGACGTGAATTACAAGGACGATCCCAATATGTACCAGGGCGACAGCAAGGTCCTGTCCAAGGGCGTATACGGCAAGGCCGACGTTACCGCCAACGTCACCTTCATCAACGGCGAGGAGACCGCCCGGGAATATGTGGCCTCCGTAACCCTGAGCCAGCCTGTGGCAGAGCTTCGGGCCCGGGGCACCAAGGCCCGGCCCACCTGGTTCCCCACCGGCAGCTTCCGCTGGCCCTGCTACGGCGTGATCACCTCCTTCTTCGGACCCCGTCGTGCCAGCGTGCCCGGTGCCTCCACCTATCACGAGGCGCTGGACATCGCCAACAGCTACGGCACCGCCATTTATGCCGCCGACGGAGGCACCGTGACCCTGGCCGGATGGTATGGCGGCCTGGGCTACTGCGTGAAGATCGACCACGGCAACGGTTTTGTCACCACCTATGGCCACAACAGCTCCCTGCTGGTATCTGTGGGGCAGCATGTGTACAAGGGGCAGCAGATCGCCCGCATGGGCTCCACCGGCATCAGCAGCGGCCCGCACTGCCACTTCGGCATGACCCGCAACGGCACCATCGTGGACCCCCTGAACTATCTGCCATAACCGCATCACAGCATACGCCAAAGGGCCGCCCCCACGGGCGGCCCTTTTTCTGAATTCTCCCGATCCTCTCTTGACAGCCGCCGTCGATTCCGATACTATAATACCGAAAAAACTCAGGATAATGGAGGAAATGGCTATGGATATTCAGCAGGCAGTGGCAGAGAACATCCACCGCATCCGAAAAGCGCAGCGGCTCAGCATTGATCGGGCAGCGGAGCTGTCCGGGGTATCCAAGAGCATGTGGGGCCAGATCGAGCGCGGCGGGGCCAACCCCACCGTGTCGGTGCTCAGCCGCATGGCCCAGGGGCTTCACGTCCCCCTGGAGCAGCTCATCGCCTGCCACGACGATCCGCCCACCATGCTGCACCGGGCGGTGGACGTGACCGGGCAGCGGCTGTGCGGCGGAAAGGTCATCGCCTACCGGCTGTTTCCCTTTGATCCGGAGTCCCGCAGCGAGAGCGTCCAGCTGGACCTGTTCATCAGCGGCAGCTATGACGGGCCGGACCGGGTTCCCGGCTCCTGGATCTACGTCACCTCTCTGTCCGGGACGGTGGAGGTCACCACCGGAGGCGAAGCGTACCGTCTGGAGAGTCGGGACTGTCTGTCCTTCCCGGGCAGCCAGCCCTATCGCTATGAAAACGTCGGCAACAACACGGTCCGGCTCATTCAGTGGACCGTGTATAAAAAATGAGACGCCCCGGCAAATTACGGAGGCGATCCTGCTTTTTTGATAGTCTCAGCTCCCCGGCGCACGGTGTGCGCCGGGGAGCTGCCTGTTGATATCTTGATATCTGTTTTTCGGGAAGCGCTTACTCCTGATCCTGGGGGGCGTCCTCTGCGGGAGTCTCCTCCAGCACCTGGGCGGCATCGGCCTGAAGGGCCTCCACGCCGGTGCTCTCGCCGGAGACTTCCGCAGGCTCCTCCTGCTCCTCCTCCGCGGCGGGCACCAGCTCCTCCGCGAAGTGGCGATAGGCGCTCAGGCCGGTACCGGCGGGGATGAGCTTGCCGATGATGACGTTCTCCTTCAGGCCCACCAGATGGTCCACCTTGCCCTTGATGGCGGCCTCGGTGAGGACCTTGGTGGTCTCCTGGAAGGACGCGGCAGACAGGAAGGAATCCGTGGCCAGGGAGGCCTTGGTAATGCCCATCAGCAGCTGGGTATAGGTGGCCTCCTGCAGCGGCTCGCCGTCCTCCCGGACCTCGCCCGCTTCGATGCGCTGGCGGACGCGCTCGTTCTCGTCCTCCACCTCCAGGATGTCGGCCATGGCGCCGGACAGCAGCCCGGTGTCGTTGGCGTCCTCCACCCGGACCTTGCGCATCATCTGACGCACGATGACCTCGATGTGCTTATCGTTGATATCCACGCCCTGCTGCCGGTACACCTTCAGGACCTCCTGGATGAGGTAGTTGTGCACGGCGGAGGCGCCGCGGATCCGCAGCACGTCGTGGGGGTTCAGGGCGCCGTCCTGCAGCTGCTTGCCCTTTTCGATAACGTCGCCGTCCCGGACCTGCAGACCGGTATGGGGCACGGCATAGGTGCGGGTATCGCCGTCGTCGGCGGTGACAATGATGTTCAGCAGGCTGCCCTTGGCGGCCTCCTCAAAGCGGACCTTGCCGCCGATCTCGGCCAGGGTCGCCATCTTTTTTGGCTTGCGGGCCTCGAACAGCTCCTCCACGCGGGGAAGACCCTGGGTGATGTCGCCGCCGGCCACGCCGCCGGTATGGAAGGTACGCATGGTCAGCTGGGTACCGGGCTCACCGATGGACTGGGCCGCGATGATGCCGACGGCCTCGCCGGGACCCACGGGCTTGGAGGTGGCCAGGTTCATGCCGTAGCACTTGGCGCAGATGCCGCTGTGGGCCTTGCAGGTCAGCACGGTGCGGATCTCGGCGGAGTGAATGTCGAAGCTCTCCAGCAGGGCGGCGTCGCTCTCGGTCATCATGTGGTCCTTGGAGATCAGCACCTCATCGGTGCCGGGCTTCAGGATATCGCGGACCGGGAAGCGGCCCTTGACACGCTCGGAGAACTTCTCGATGACCTGGCCGTTTTCGCTGATCTCGGACACCAGAATGCCCTTCTGCACGCCGCAGTCGTCCTCGCGGATGATGACATCCTGGCACACGTCCACCATGCGGCGGGTCAGATAGCCGGAGTCGGCGGTACGCAGAGCCGTATCCGCCAGGCCCTTACGGGCGCCGCGGGAGGAGGTGAAGTAGTCCAGCACGGACATACCCTCTCGGAAGTTTGCCTTGATGGGGATCTCGATGGTCTTACCGGCGGTGTTGGCCATCAGGCCGCGCATACCGGTCAGCTGACGGATCTGCTTCATGGAGCCTCGGGCGCCGGAGTCCGCCATCATGAAGATGGGGTTATAGCGGTCCAGGCTGGCGGTCAGGGCGTCGGTAACGTCGTTGGTGGTCTTTTCCCACTCGCGGACCACCAGCTTATAGCGCTCCTCGTCGGTGATGAAGCCCATGTTGTACTGGTCCTCGATGTCCACCACCCGCTGCTCCGTCTCGCGGATCAGCTCATACTTCTTCTCGGGCACGGTCATGTCCGCGATGGAGATGGTGATGGAGCCCCGGGTGGAATATTTATAGCCCGTGGCCTTGATGTTGTCCAGCACCTCGGCGGCGATGGTGAAGCCGTACTGCTTGATGGTGCGGTCCACGATCTTGCCCAGCAGCTTCTTGCCGCAGGTCTCGGTGATCTCATAGTCGAAGAAGTGCTCGGACCGGGTGCCGTCGTCGTTGTACCGCTTCACAAAGCCCAGATCCTGGGGGATGTTGCGGTTGAAGATGATGCGGCCGGCGGTGGCCCGGACCACATGGGACAGCTTCTCGCCGTCCACTTCCTTGGTGACGCGGATCCACACCGGCTGATGCACGCCGATGATGTGCTCGTTATAGGCCATGAGCACCTCGTCCTCGTCGCGATAGATGTTCATGTGGACATTGGCCTTCTCCTGGTCGGTAAGCTCGTCATAGCTCTTGCCGGCCAGGGCGAAATCCACGCCCTGGGGCCAATATTCGTCGTTGTCCATCTGGCTGACGCCGTTTTCGAACCGCTCGAAGGTCAGATAGTAGGAGCCCAGCACCATATCCTGGGTAGGCACGGTAACGGGGCCGCCGTCCTGGGGCCGCAGCAGGTTGTTGGCAGACAGCATCAGCAGCCGGGCCTCGGCCTGTGCCTCGGCGGACAGGGGCACATGGATAGCCATCTGGTCGCCGTCGAAGTCGGCGTTGAAGGCGGTGCAGTTCAGGGGGTGCAGCTTCAGGGCGCGGCCCTCCACCAGCACCGGCTCAAAGGCCTGGATGCCCAGGCGGTGCAGGGTAGGCGCGCGGTTGAGCATCACGGGATGGTCCTTGATGATCTCGTCCAGGGCGTCCCACACCTCGGTGACGCCCTTGTCCACCATGCGCTTGGCGGACTTGATGTTGTTGGCGGAGCCATCCTCCACCAGCTTCTTCATGATGAAGGGGCGGAACAGCTCCAGGGCCATCTCCTTGGGCACGCCGCACTGATAGATCTTCAGCTCGGGGCCCACGCAGATGACGGAGCGGCCGGAATAGTCCACGCGCTTGCCCAGCAGATTCTGGCGGAAGCGGCCCTGCTTGCCCTTGAGCATGTCGCTGAGGGACTTCAGGGCCCGGTTGTTGGCGCCGGTAACGGGACGGCCCCGGCGGCCGTTGTCGATCAGGGCGTCCACAGCCTCCTGGAGCATGCGCTTTTCATTGCGGACGATGATGTCCGGGGCGCTGAGCTCCATCAGACGCTTGAGGCGATTGTTGCGGTTGATGACCCGGCGATACAGGTCGTTGAGGTCGGAGGTGGCAAAGCGGCCGCCGTCCAGCTGGACCATGGGGCGCAGCTCCGGGGGGATCACCGGCAGCACGTCGATGACCATCCACTCCGGCTTGTTGCCGGACAGGCGGAAGGCGTCCACCACCTCCAGGCGCTTTACCACCCGGGCCTTCTTCTGGCCGGTGACGGTTTTCAGCTCCGCGTGGAGCTGGGCGCTGAGCTCCTCCAGGTCGATCTGCTGCAGCAGCTTCTTCACGGCCTCGGCGCCCATGCCGGCGTCGAAATCGTCCTCATACTTCTCCCGCATGTCGCGGTATTCCTTTTCGGACAGCAGCTGATTGCGCAGCAGGGGAGTCTCGCCGGGATCAGTGACGATATACGCGGCGAAGTACAGGACCTTCTCCAGGATCCGGGGGCTGATGTCCAGCAGCAGGCCCATCCGGGAGGGGATGCCCTTGAAATACCAGATATGGCTGACGGGGGTGGCCAGCTCGATGTGGCCCATGCGCTCCCGGCGCACCTTGGCCCGGGTGACCTCCACGCCGCAGCGGTCGCAGATCTTGCCCTTGAAGCTGATCTTCTTATACTTGCCGCAGTGGCACTCCCAGTCCTTGGTGGGCCCGAAGATCCGCTCGCAGAACAGGCCGTCCCGCTCGGGCTTCAGGGTGCGGTAGTTGATGGTCTCCGGCTTTTTCACCTCGCCGTAGGACCATTCGCGAATCATTTCCGGAGAAGCGATTCCGATCTTGATGGCGTCAAAAGTGGGATAACTCATGCTGTATGCTCCTCCTATTCCTTAAAATTCGTCGTCCGCGCCGTCGTAGGAGGCCTCTACCTCCTCCTCGGGCACATAATCGAAGCCTGCGTCCGCCAGCTCCTCTTCGTTGGCGTACCGGCTGCGGCGGTCGTCGTCGGCATCCATGCGGGAGAGATTGAAGGTATCCAGGGCGTTTTCGTCCTCCTTCAGCTCGATCTGGTTGCCGTCCTCGTCCAGCACCTGGATGTCCAGGCACAGGGACTGCAGCTCCTTCACCAGCACCTTGAAGGACTCGGGCACGCCGGGAGTGGGCACGTTCTTGCCCTTGACGATGGCCTCATAGGTCTGCACGCGTCCGGTGACGTCATCGGACTTCACCGTCAGGATCTCCTGCAGGGTATAGGCCGCGCCGTAGGCCTCCAGGGCCCAGACCTCCATTTCGCCGAAGCGCTGACCGCCGAACTGGGCCTTGCCGCCCAGAGGCTGCTGGGTCACCAGGGAATAGGGGCCGGTGGAACGGGCGTGGATCTTATCGTCCACCAGATGGTGCAGCTTCAGGAAGTACACATAGCCCACGGTGACCTTGTTGTCGAAGCGTTCACCGGTGCGTCCGTCGTACAGCCAGCTCTTGCCCTGGGGGTCCAGACCCGCCTGGGTCAGGGCCTCGGTGATGTCCTTATCGGTGGCGCCGTCGAAAATGGGGGTGGCCACCTTCCAGCCCAGGGTCTTGGCGGCATAGCCCAGATGGACCTCCAGCACCTGGCCGATGTTCATACGGGAGGGCACGCCCAGGGGGTTCAGCACGATGTCCAGGGGGGTGCCGTCGGGCAGGAAGGGCATATCCTCCTGGGGCAGCACCCGGGAAACGACGCCCTTGTTGCCGTGGCGGCCGGCCATCTTGTCACCGGGCTGGATCTTGCGGCGCTGGGCGATATAGACCCGGACCACCTGGTTCACGCCCGGCCCCAGCTCGTCGCCGGCCTCCCGGGTGAACACCTTGGCGTCCACGATGATGCCGCTTTCGCCGTGGGGCACCTTCAGGGAGGTATCCCGGACCTCCCGGGCCTTCTCGCCGAAGATGGCCCGCAGCAGGCGCTCCTCGGCGGTCAGATCGGTCTCGCCCTTGGGGGTGACCTTACCCACCAGGATGTCCCCGGCGTGGACCTCGGCGCCCACGCGGATGATGCCGCGCTCGTCCAGGTCCTTCAGGGCGTCCTCGCCCACGTTGGGGATATCCCGGGTGATCTCCTCGGGCCCCAGCTTGGTGTCGCGGGCGTCGATCTCATATTCCTCGATATGGATGGAGGTGTAAACATCCTCCTTCACCAGCCGCTCGTTGAGCAGCACGGCGTCCTCGTAGTTGTAGCCCTCCCAGGTCATGAAGCCCACCAGGATATTGCGGCCCAGGGCGATCTCGCCCTGATCGGTGGCGGGACCGTCGGCCAGCACCGTGGGATCGTCGCCGCCGTGGACCCGCTCGCCCACGGAAACGATGGGCTTCTGGTTGATGCAGGTGCCGTGGTTGGAGCGCAGGAACTTGATGAGCTTATAGTCCTTGGTCTCGCCGCTGTCATACTTGACGGACACGTTGGTGGCGTCCACCTTGGTGACCACGCCGTCGCCCTCGGCCAGCACCACCACCTCGGAATCCAGGCAGATCTTGTGCTCCATACCGGTGCCCACGATGGGAGCCTCCGGCCGCAGCAGAGGCACGGCCTGCCGCTGCATGTTGGCGCCCATCAGGGCGCGGTTGGCGTCGTCGTTGGGCAGGAAGGGGATCATGGCCGTAGCGATGGACACCATCATACGGGGGGAGATGTCCATATAGTCCACGTATTCCGGCTCCACCTGGATGGTCTCGTCCTGGTGGCGGCAGGTGATACGGGGGCCGATGAGGCAGCCGTTCTCGTCCACCGGCTCGGCGGCCTGGCAGACCACATACTGATCCTCCACGTCGGCGGTCATATAGGTGATCTCGTCGGTGACATGGCCGGAGGGCCGGTCCACCCGGCGGAAAGGAGCCTCGATGAAGCCGTACTCATTGACCCGGGCATAGGTGGCCAGATAGGAGATCAGGCCGATGTTGGGACCTTCAGGGGTCTCGATGGGGCACATGCGGCCATAGTGGCTGTAGTGCACGTCGCGGACCTCCATGTTGGCGCGCTCGCGGCTGAGGCCGCCGGGGCCCAGGGCGGACAGACGCCGCTTGTGGGTCAGCTCTGCCAGGGGGTTGGTCTGGTCCATGAACTGGCTCAGGGGGCTGGAGCCGAAGAACTCCTTGATGGCTGCGGTAACGGGCCGGATGTTGATGAGGCTCTGGGGCGTGACAATGTCCAGATCCTGGATGGTCATCCGCTCCCGGATGACCCGCTCCATGCGGGAAAAGCCGATGCGGAACTGGTTTTGCAGCAGCTCGCCCACGCAGCGCAGGCGGCGGTTGCCCAGATGGTCGATATCGTCCTTGGACACCAGGCCGTGGGCCAGGACGTTCATATAGTTGATGGAGGTGAGGATGTCGTCGATGATGATGTGCTTGGGCACCAGGCGGTCCGCCTGCAGGCGGCACTGCTCGATGAGCTCCTCGCCCTGATACTGACTCAGCAGCTCCTGCAGCACGTCGAAGCGCACCCGCTCCTTGATGCCGCAGGCCGTCTTGGGGTCAAAGTCCACATAGCGGCTCATGTCGCACATGCGGTTGGTGAAAATGCGGATGATGTCGCCGTTTTCCAGCTGGACCTTCACCATCCCCACGCCGATGGCGTCCAGGGTGCGGCAGTCGTCGCCGGAGAGAACGTGGCCCTCCTCCAGCAGCAGCTCGCCGGTGGCGGGGTCGGCTACGGGCTCGGCCAGCTTCTGGCCCTTGGCCTGGGTCCACAGGGTCAGCTTCTTGTTGAACTTATACCGGCCCACGGTGCTCAGGTCATACCGCCGGGGATCGAAGAACAGGTTCTGCATCAGGGTCTCGGCGGAGTCCAGCGTAGGCGGCTCGCCGGGGCGCTGCTTGCGATAGATCTCCAGCATGGCCTCCTCATAGGATTTGCAGGTATCCTTTTCCATGGTGGCCACAATGCGGGGATCATCGCCGAAGCGGTCCAGGATATCGGCGTCGGTTTTCAGGCCCAGGGCCCGGATCAGGCAGGTGATGGGCAGCTTGCGGTTCTTGTCGATGCGGACCCAGAACACCTCGCTGCTGTCGGTCTCATACTCCAGCCAGGCGCCGCGGTAGGGGATCACCGTGGACGTCAGCAGGGGCAGGTCCGTTTTCAGGTCGATCTCCTTGCCGTAGTAGATGCCGGGGGAGCGGACGATCTGGCTGACCACCACGCGCTCGGCGCCGTTGATGACGAAGGTGCCGCCATGGGTCATCAGGGGGAAATCGCCCATGAAGATCTCCTGCTCCTTGATTTCGCCCGTCTCCTTATTATGCAGGCGGACGCTGACCTTCATGGGGGCGGCATATGTGGCGTCCCGGGCCTTGCACTCCTCCACGTCGTACTTGGGCTTTTCGTCCATGCTGTAGTCGATGAAGCTCAGCTCCAGGTTGCCGGCATAGTCGCCGATGGAGGCCACGTCGGCAAAAACCTCCCGCAGGCCGGTGTCCAGGAACCACTGATAGGATTTCTTCTGGATCTCCAGCAGGTTGGGCATCGCCATGACCTCTTCGTGTCTGGCAAAGTTCTTGCGCAGGGTCTTGCCATAATACTTGTCCTTGGCCATCTTCAATACTCACGCCTTTCTTTTCGCATTTTCTCCGTGCTTTTCCTCAGGGAACGGCTCTCCACCGATTTGACACGCGGGGGCGAGTTGTTTGTTTTCGCACTGTTCCACTTGTAATTTCGGGGGAAAGCTGGTATCATAACAGCAGATTGAAATGGGGCGTTAGCCCCATTTTCCCAATATAGCGTCTCATTGTACCATAGACGCGCCTGCTTTGTCAACATAAAACACTGCCTCGCCCGAAATTTTTTCGTGGCTGCGGTGTTTTTTATTTTCCGCCTCCCGCACCTCCGGTCCATCCGCAGGGGCGGACGAATCTGTCCGCCCGCATATCCGCACTCCCTGCGGCGCATTCCGTAGGGGGCGGCGTCCCCGACGCCCCAAGGCATTCCGTCATTTTTCCATACAAAAAGCAGCCCTTCGGCTGCTTTTTATATGTCAGCTTGTCAAAAATTCTTTTTGACAAGTTGTTTTCAGAACAGGCCGGGAATGTTCAGCCCGCCGGTGACGGAGCCCATGGCGGACTCCATAGCCTCCTCCGCCTGGCGCAGGGCCTCGTTAACGGCGGAGATCACCAGGTCCTGGAGCATCTCCACATCCGCCGGGTCCACGGCGTCGGGCTGAATGGTCAGCGCCGTCACCTGCTTCTTGCCGGATACGGTGGCCTGCACCGCGCCGCCGCCTACGGAGGCGGTGAAGCTGCTCTCCTCCACATTCTTCTGGGCAGCTTCCATATCCTGCTGCATCCTGGCCAGCTTCTGCTGCATTTGCTGCTGCTGGCGCATCATCCCGGCGCTGCCGCCGAACCCGTTGCGGGCACTGTATCCCTTAGCCATGTCGCATTCTCCTTTATATTACGAAATATTGCTTATTTGATCTTGAAATTTTCCAGCTGCTGGCCCTGGGCCGCCACCTCATCCAGCTTATCCGGGGTCTTTTCCGCCGGAGGCTCCTCCCAGGGCGGCGTCTGATCTCCGGGAGCCGCCGTTTCCGCCGGAGGCTGGGGCTCCGGGGCCTTTGGGGGAGCCGGTTTTGGCTCCGGGCGGGGCTTCCGGGGGGCGGACTTTTTTCCGGCAGGGGCCGGTGCGCCGCCAACGGTCAGCACCACCCGGACGGTTTGTCCCTCTGCGGCGGAGGCCACCTCCTGGAGCGCATGGAGCACCGAGTTGTTGTTCAGGGAGTCCCGGACGAACTCGTTCTGGCAGTACAGCGTCAGGCAGTCGCCGTCCACCGCCCCCCGGACCATATTCAGAAACACCCGGTGATTCACCGCCAGGCGGCCCTTGCAGTGCTCCTTCATGGCGTCCCATTTGCCGGTGTCGCCCACCACGGCGGCGGCCCTGGCAGCCGCCGGTTCGGGAGCGGGTCTGTTGTCCGGACGCTTGGCAGGCGGTTCTTCGTCCGGAATATCGAATATCCGTTCCCGGTTCCCGGGCTCCTGGGGCAGGGGCGGCTCCTCCGGCATGGGAGGGCGATCCTCCGCCGGTTCGTCCCGGCTTGTCCCGGTGCTGTCCCGGGACACAGGGGCCGGTTTCGGGGACATCCCACTGTTTTGCGGGACAGTTTTTATTGAAATTCCGTTAGATATCTGATCCTCCAGCCGGTCGATCCGCTGGCTCAGGGCCGTCAGGTCGCCGGAAAGACCTTCGTCGCACAGGCGCAGCAGACACAGCTCCGCATCCGTCCGGGGCTGGAAGCTGTCTCCCAGACCGGTGCAGCAGGCCTGGATAGTCTCCGTCAGATACAGAAACCGCCGCATGGGCTGGCTGCCGGAAAGGGACTTCAGGGTCTTGGTATCATATATACCCGTCAGCAGGGCGGCGGCCCCGTCGGGGGCGGCCTTGAGAATGGTCATGTCCCGGGCCAGGTCCCCCAGCTCCCCCAGCATGGCGGCCACATCCTTGCCGCCCCGGTACAGCTCATCCAGCCGGGTCAGGGCCCCGGCGGCATCCCGCCGGAGGATGCAGTCCATCAGCTCCACCGTCTGGACGCTGCCGGCCAGGCCCAGAATGTCCAGCACCGTGCGGCTGTCCAGCCGGCCCTGGGCCACCCGGCACTGGTCCAGCAGGCTCAGGGCGTCCCGGAGGGCGCCGTTGGCCATGCGGGCCAGGATCTCCGCCCCGTCGGGGGCCAGGGGAATATTTTCGGCCCCGGCAATGCGCAGCAGGTGCTTTTCCATATCCCGGGGCAGGATGCGCTTGAAATTGAAGCGCTGGCACCGGGAGAGAATGGTGGCCGGAACCTTGTGCAGCTCCGTGGTGGCCAGAATGAACATCAGGTGCTCCGGCGGCTCCTCAATGGTCTTGAGCAGAGCATTGAAGGCCTGGGTGGACAGCATGTGGACCTCGTCGATGATATAGACCCGCTTTTTCAGCACCGTGGGGGTATAGACCGACTCGCTGAGCAGCTCCCGGATGTCGTCCACCCGGCTGTTGCTGGCAGCGTCCAGCTCCGTCACGTCCAGCAGGGAGCCGCTGTCGATGCCCCGGCAGGCCTCGCACCGGTTGCAGGGGGCCCCGTCCTCCGGGTGCAGACAGTTGACGGCCTTGGCCAGGATCCGGGCGCAGGTGGTTTTGCCGGTGCCCCGGGTGCCGGTGAACAGATACGCGTGGGCCGTGCGGCCCTCGGCCACCTGGCGCTGGAGCGTGCCGGTGATGTGGTCCTGGCCCACCACCTGGGAAAACGTCTTGGGCCGCCATTTGCGGTACAGTGCCTGATACATGAAGCAGCCCTCCCTTTGCGTTTGCGTAAAAAATAAAACTCCTCCGCTGCCAGCCGCGGGGCCGGTGGACTCGCGGCACATGGATGATCCCTCTTAATGCTGCTCGGTTCCCCGCCTGACATGATTCGTGGGTATCCATTGCGCGAGACCGGCTCCGCAGCTGGCGGCGGAGGAGTCGTCATGCAGATATCCTATCACATTTTGCTCCCGTTGGCAACTGGAATTTTTTTCGCAGGGGGATTCATAGAAATTTTACACAAAAGCCGACGTTCCGCGCTTGTGAGAAAAAATTTTTTATGGTATACTCCAATAATACTGAGAAAGTATCTGCCCGGCGGGCAGTTTTTTTAACGGAAGGAGACCGATATGGACTCAAACAACAGAAACAATCGAAACGGCGGAAACAAGAAAAACAACAAAAACCTGCGCAGCGTCATCTCTCTGATTGGCTGGGCCCTGGTGCTGACGCTGGTATTCAACTACATCCTGGCCGCCACCAGCGGCGGAAGGAGCTTTGAGGTCCCCTACAGCGAGATGATGGACCTGGTAGAGCAGGACCAGATCAAGGAGATCCAGCTGAAGGACGGCGTACTGTACGCCACCCCGGTGGACGGATATACCTATACCGAAAAGACGGACAACAAGTACCGGGAGCCCAAGACCTATACCCAGAGCGAAAAGTCCAAGCTGACCCTGTATACCACCTATCTGACGGACACCCGGCTGCTGCCGCTGCTGGATGAGCACAATGTGGAGTATTCCAGCCCCGTCAAGAGCTCCTGGAGCGTTCTGGGAGACATCCTGGTGATGTATATCCTGCCGATGGTGCTGATGATCGGACTGGTCCTGCTGGTGATGCGGATCGTGTCCAAAAACGGCGGGGGCATCGGCGGCATCGGCAACGTGGGCAAGTCCAACGCCAAGGTGTATATGGAAAAGCAGACCGGCGTCACCTTCAAGGACGTGGCCGGTCAGGATGAGGCCAAGGAGTCCCTGGAGGAGATCATCGACTTCCTCCACAACCCCGGCAAATACACCGCCATCGGCGCGAAGCTCCCCAAGGGTGCGCTGCTGGTAGGCTCCCCCGGCACCGGCAAAACGCTGCTGGCCAAGGCCGTGGCCGGCGAGGCCAACGTGCCCTTCTTCTCCATCTCCGGCTCGGACTTTGTGGAGATGTTCGTGGGCGTGGGCGCGTCCCGTGTCCGCGACCTGTTCAAGGAGGCCGCCAAGGTGGCTCCCTGCATCATCTTCATCGACGAGATCGACACCATCGGCAAATCCCGGGACGGCGGACGCTTCGGCGGCAACGACGAGCGGGAGCAGACTCTGAACCAGCTGCTGGCGGAGCTGGACGGCTTCGACCCCAGCAAGGGCGTTATCGTTCTGGGCGCCACCAACCGGCCGGAGGTGCTGGATAAGGCGCTGCTGCGGCCCGGCCGCTTCGACCGGCGCATCACCGTGGACCGGCCCAATCTGGCGGGCAGACTTGCCACCCTGCAGGTCCACACCCGGAACATCCGCCTGGCGGAGGACGTGAACCTGGACAAGATCGCCCAGGCCACCGCAGGCTGCGTGGGCGCGGACCTGGCGAACCTGGTGAACGAGGCGGCCCTGCGGGCCGTGCGCAAGGGCCGCAAGGCCGTGAACCAGAACGACCTGCTGGCGGCCTTTGAAACCGTCATCGCAGGCTCCGAGAAGAAGGGCACCGTCATCACCCAGGAGGAAAAGCGCATCATCGCCTATCACGAGGTGGGCCACGCTCTGGTGGCGGCCAAGCAGAAGAATGCCCAGCCCGTCAGCAAGATCACCATCGTGCCCCATACCCAGGGAACTCTGGGCTACACCCTGCACCTGCCGGAGGAGGAAAAGTTCCTCATGTCCAGGGAGGACATTCTGGCGGAGATCCGGACCCTGCTGGCAGGCCGGTCCTCGGAGGAGATCGTGTGCAACACCATGACCTCCGGCGCAGCCAACGACATCGAGCGGGCCACGGAAATGGCCCGGAACCTGGTGGCCCGCTTCGGTATGTGTGACGAGTTCGACATGATGGCCCTGGGCACCGTGCAGAGCCAGTATCTGGACGGCGGGTACTCCATGACCTGCGCCCAGGAGACGTATGCCGCGGCGGACCGGGCCACCATCGCCATCATCCGCCAGTGTCATCAGGACGCCAGGAAGCTCCTGGAGGAAAACCGGGAGCTGCTGGACAAAATCGCGGCGTATCTGCTGAAGAAGGAGACCATTACCGGCCAGGAGATGATGGCCATCATCGAGGGACGGGACCCGGAAACCGTGGACAACTACGGCGCCACCCGGGAGGAGGACCAGAAGCTGTTCCGTCCCTCCACCCCGGACGTGATCGATCCCCCGGCCAGGCACATCAATATCGTGTCCCAGCCTATCCCCATGCCGGACTTTGATAAGAAGGACGAGAAGCCGGAGGGGCAGCCCCAGGATAAGCCGGAGGACCAGAGCGAGCATGGCGAGAGCAAGGAATAAACAGCGGAAATAAGCATACCAAAAGGAGACGGGCCGCGGCCCGTCTCCTTTTGAGCTTGTCAAAAAAGGGCGTTGCCCTTTTTTGACAGTCTGGTCTGCCAGGGATTGGCCCCAGTGTGCCAGCCGATAAAGCGAAAACGTTTTCACGGATTCGCCTTATTGAAACAACGTTTTTCGACTTGATTTTCTCATTGTTTTGTGCTATATTGGGATGGCATCTGAAAAGAGGAAGCGGAGGAAGGATCACTCCGCCTTGAGAAAGGGGGCGCCGCCGGATGGGCCTGTACATAGGAAAAGTGGATCGCAGGTGGCTGTCCCGGGTGCTCCTGATCATGCTGGCGGACATCATCGGCATCATGGGCTCGTACCTGTTGGCCCTGTGGGCACGGTTCGACTTCCACTTTACGGATATTCCCCAGGAGTTTGTGGACGGATATCTGCACACCATCTGGTGGTGGGTGCCGGTCTGCCTGGCGGTGTTCTGGCTGTGCAACCTGTACAACAGCATCTGGCGGTTCGTCAGCGTGGACGCGCTGATGCGGATCATACTGGCCTATGTGCTTCTGGGCGGGCTGAGCTTTGCATGCGTGGCGCTGTTTGGGGTGCATATGCCCCGGTCCTATTATGTGTGGGGCCTGTTCTTCAGCTTCTTCTGCACCTCCGGCATCCGCTTTTTCTATCGCGGGATGCGGTACCTGCGCAACCGGGCGCCTCTGGCCCGGAAGGGCGCGGAAAACGTCATGATTATCGGCGCAGGCCAGGCCGGGCGGCAGCTGATCCGGGAATACGCCGTCAGCAGTCATCTCAACAGCCGGGTGGCCTGCATCATCGACGACAACCCCGCCAAGCGGGGCCGCATTCTGGAGGGTGTGCGCGTTGTGGGTGCGCGGCGGGACATTCCCCAGGCCGCCAGGCAATTCGATATCGACAAGATCGTGTTCGCCATTCCGTCGCTTCAGGGCGCCGGAAGGCAGGAGATCCTCAATATATGCAGCACCACCGGCTGCCAGATCCAGGTGGTGCCGGGCATGTATCAGCTGGTCAACGGTGAGGTCACCATCAGCAAGCTCCGCCGGGTGGAGCTGCAGGACCTGCTGGGCCGGGACCCCATCCAGGTGAACCTGGGGGAGATCTGCGGCTATATCAACGACAAGACGGTTCTGGTCACCGGAGGCGGCGGCAGCATCGGCAGCGAGCTGTGCCGTCAGATCGCCCGGCACAGTCCCCGGCGGCTGGTGATCTTCGACATTTACGAAAACAACGCCTACGACATTCAGATGGAGCTGCGCCGGGAGCACCCGGAGCTGACGCTGGAGGTGTGCATCGGGTCCGTGCGGGATCAGCAGCGGGTGGATAACCTGCTGGATATGTACCGGCCGGACCTGATCTTCCACGCAGCGGCCCACAAGCATGTGCCCCTGATGGAGGACAGCCCCAACGAGGCCATCAAGAACAATGTGTTCGGCACCTATAAAATGGCCCGGTCCGCCGCCCGGCACGGGGTAAAGCGCTTTGTGCTGATCTCCACGGACAAGGCGGTGAACCCCACCAACATCATGGGCGCGTCCAAGCGCCTGTGCGAGATGGTGGTGCAGATGATGAACCGGCGCAGCGAAACGGAATTTGTGGCGGTGCGGTTCGGCAACGTCCTGGGCAGCAACGGCAGCGTGGTGCCCCTGTTCGAGCAGCAGATCGCCCACGGGGGACCGGTGACGGTGACGCATCCGGAGATCACCCGGTTTTTCATGACCATTCCCGAGGCGGTGTCCCTGGTTCTGCAGGCGGGGTATTATGCCAGGGGCGGCGAGATCTTTGTGCTGGACATGGGCCAGCCGGTGAAGATCGACGACATGGCCCGGCAGCTGATCCGCCTGTCCGGCTACGAGCCGGATGTGGATATCCCCATCATCTATACCGGCCTGCGGCCCGGAGAGAAGCTGTATGAGGAGCTGCTGATGGACGAGGAGGGCCTGCGGGAGACCGCCAACCAGCTCATCCACATCGGCCAGCCCATCAACATGGACGACGAGGCCTTCTGCCGCCAGCTGGCGGTGCTGGAGCGGGCCTGCGAGGGCAACAGCCCGGACATCCGCCAATATGTGGCGGACATGGTGCCCACGTATCACCCCAAAACAGATCAAAGAGCATAAAAGCATCCCTTTGGCCGGAAACGCCAAAGGGATGCTTTTCGCGTGATGCGGCGGTTTCGCCGGTGGAGGGAAGCAGGGGAGCGCCTTTCCTATTTTCCGGCGGCGATCTTGTCCTCGGTCTCCTGGCGGATGGCCTGGCGCAGGCGGGTCAGATACGGGGAGAAGGCGGCGTTTTCCTGAGCGTAGGTGCGGTTCAGGTCGTACTCCCGGGGCTCCCAGGTGTCGATGGGGGACTCGTTGTGCTGGATGACGGCCTCAAACTTGTCCAGAGCCTTGTAAATGCGGGCCTCCGTGGTCTCCAGCGCCGCCATCTCCCGGTACAGTGCCCGCATCTGCGCATCATACGGGGCGGGCAGGGTGTCCACCCACGCCAGCAGCTGCCGCTCCTCGTCGGCCTCGTCCGCCGCCGTTTTGCGGAAGGTGGGGATGTCGCCGGTAAAGCACTCGCCCAGGTCGTGGATCAGGCACATGCGGATAACCTTGTCCATGTCGGCCTCCGGAAACTCGTCCCGCATCCAGTAGGCCATCAGGGCAATGCGCCAGCTGTGCCCGGCCACGCTCTCCGGCCGGCGGCGGGAGGTGCAGCAGTGGCGGGTGGTGTCCTTCAGCCGCTCTGCCGTGTGCAGGGCGGACAGCAGCTCGGTGGGATTCATAACGGTTCTCCTTTTTTCTCTCAGATTTCGACCAATTCGATCTCCGTGCCCCGGTCCCGGAGCAGGGCCAGCAGGGCCCGGACGGACAGCCACACCGTGGCGGTGTTGTCATTGGGATGAACGCCGATGCGGCCGCCGTCGAAATCCCGGTCCAGGCAGAAGCGGACAGCGTGGTCCCGGTCGTTCAGCAGCCCCAGCGGCGTCACGGAGCCGGGGGTCAGGTCCAGCAGCCGCAGCAGCTCCTCCGGGGAGGCGAAGCTCAGGCGGCGGGTGCCGTGGCGGCGCTGGAACTCCTTCAGGTCCACCCGCTTGCCGCAGCGGACGGTGATCAGGTAATAGCTCCGCTTTTTGTCGTCCCGGACCAGCAGATTTTTGGCGTCGTCCTCCGGATACGGCATGTCCACGGCGGCGCACTCCTCCATGTTGAACACCGCCGGGTGCTCGGTGATCTCAAAATCCACGCCGTGGGCGCGGAGATAGTCATAGGTTTCCTGCTTGGTCATTGACCGGTTCCTCCTTAACGGGTTTTCTCCATTGTACCAGGCAGGGGCGGCGTTTGCAAGCCGTCTGCGGATGCCACGCAAAAGCTGTCTGCCGGAGCGGAAGCTTTGTGCAGTATGCGAATTTTCTTTTGCAGGGAAAAGCGTTATAATCGGGCGTAGATTACACCGAAGGAGACAGGCTATGAGCATCATTTTCTTCGACATTGACGGCACCATCATGGACGTGAACGGCAGCATCCCGCCCTCCGCAGCAGAGGCGGTGCGGCAGCTGCGGCAGGCGGGGCATCACTGCATTATCAATACCGGGCGGCCCCGGATCGCCATGGAGCCCCAGCTGCTGGAGCTGGCATTCGACGGGCTGGTGTGCTCCTGCGGCCAGTATATCCAGCTGGACGGCCGGGTGCTGCGGCACGTGGGCTTTGACCGGGACACCAGCCGGAAAATCCTGGAGGCCGGGCGGCGGTGCCTGGTGGATATGTACTTTGAGGAGGCGTCGCACATCTGGGTGGATACGCCCCACCACCACCTGAACCGGGAGCTGGAAAACGCCGTGAAGCGCCTGGAGCGGGGCGGCGTCCGGGTGGGACGGCCTGACGGCGACCCGGATTTCCACTTTGACAAGGTGTGCGTCCTGGTGGGGCCGGACAGCCGGAGGGAGGAATTTCTGGCGGAGATGGCGCCCCTGTGCCAGATCATCGACCGGGGCGGCGGCATGTTCGAGCTGCCCATGCGGGGCTATTCCAAGGCGTCCGGCTGCCGGGCCGTGGCCCAGGCCCTGGGCGCGGACCTGGCCGACTGCTACGCCATCGGCGACAGTCCCAACGACCTGGAAATGCTGGCGTGTGTGGGACACCCCCTGGTCATGGGCGACGCCCCGGCAGAGGTGCAGGCCCAGGCGGAATACGTCACCGCGCCCCTGCGGGAGGACGGCCTGTACCGGGCCATGGTTCATATGGGCCTGCTGCACGAATAACAAAAGCTCCCGGTGCGAGGGCCGGGGTGGTCGTAAAACAGTTTCAGTCCCCGCAGCCATGCGGTGTTTACCTGACGATCGTTCAAGGGCAGTTATTGCAGCAGATGGACAAATAAATCGTGCACTTCTATGCACCTTTCGGTGTACGGTGTGGGTATCCCTTGCCTCTCCCTGTGGGAGAGGTGGCCGAGCGCGGCGAGGACGGAGAGGGCAAACGGCAAGACCCTCTCAGTCACCTGCGGTGACAGCTCTCCCAAAGGGAGAGCCAAGGGGCTGCACCCTGCTGCATGGTATGTTGGCATAAGAAATGGAGCGTATCTGTGTCGATACGCTCCATTAACTGTTTTTGCGGACTTATTTACCGGGTCAGGAAGAACATCAGGGCAAACAGGATGCTGATGATCCAGGTGCCCACATTGATCTCCTTGATCTTGCCGGTGAAGATCTTCACGAACACATAGGAGATCAGGCCGAAGGCGATACCATAGGAGATGTTGTAGGTCAGGGGCATGAACGCCACGGTGACAAAGCCGGTCACGGCAGCGGCGGGATCGTCCCAGGCGATGTTGCGGACGTTGGACATCATCAGCACGCCCACATAGATCAGGGCCGCGGCGCAGGCGTAGGTGGGGATCAGCTGGGCCACGGGGGACAGGAACATGGCGATGAAGAACATCACCGCGGTAGCCATAGAGGCAAGACCGGTGCGGCCGCCCTCGGCCACGCCGGCAGAGGACTCCACGAAGGTGGTGACGGTGGAGGTGCCGCAGACAGCGCCGGCGCAGGTAGCGCAGGCATCAGCCAGCATGGCCCGGTCCATATTGGGAACGTTGCCGTCCTTATCCAGCATGTTGCCGGCAGAGCAGGCGCCGTACAGAGTGCCCAGGGTGTCGAACATATCCACCATGCAGAAGGCCAGCATGGTGGTCAGCAGCATCACCACGAAAGCGCCGGTGCCGTTGGCGGCAATGAAGGCGGAGAAGTCAAAGCCGGACTTGAACACCGCGCCGAAGGCCTGGGTGCCGAAATCGCGGAAGGCGCCGAAGAAGTCGGAGGTCAGGTTGGGGGCGATGGCAGAGGCATAGAAGCCGGGAACGGTGATCAGACCCACCACATAATACACCACGGCAGCGCCCAGGATGCCCCACAGCACCGCACCGCGGACCTTCTTCTTGCTCATGGCGCCGATGGCGAACACGGCCAGCAGAGTGACCAGCATGGGGAAGATGGTGGCCCAGGTCTGTTCGCCGGTGAACACGTTGAAGGAGTGCAGGTTCACGCAGGTGGAGGAATCGTTGACCACGATGCCGGCGTTCTGCAGGCCGATGAAGGCGATGAACAGGCCGATACCGGCGGAGATGGCCGCCTTGACCTCGTGGGGGATGGAGTCGAAGATGATCTTGCGCAGACCGGTAACGGTCAGCAGCACGAAGATGATGCCGTCAAACAGCACCAGCACCAGGGCGTTGGCATAGCTCAGGCCCAGGCCCACACATACGGTGTAGACAAAATAGGCGTTCAGGCCCATGCCGGAGGCCTGCGCCAGAGGCAGATTGGACAGCAGGCCGATGAGCAGGGTGCCCACCACGGCGGAAATAGCGGTGGCCACATAAATGGCCCCGTAGCTGACGCCCAGCACATCGGTGCCGTCGCCAAAGGGGTTCGAGAACATACCGGCATTGACCATCAGAATGTAGGCCATGGCCATAAAGGTGGTGATACCGGCCATGATCTCCGTCCGGACGGTGGAGCCCTTTTCGGTTACATGGAAGAAGCGATCCATAAACTCTCTCCTTTTATAAGTTTTCCGCTGCGCCTTCCGGCGCAACAAATTTATTTTACCATCCCGGCCTTGTCCACGCAAGCCCCATTTTCGCTAATGACTGCCATTCTTCGGGAAATTGTGACAGTCGCTGTGAAAAGACAGCAAATTTTTGTGGAAATAACGAGGGTAAGCGGTGAGGGCTGAGAAAAAGCACGATTTTGTGTAAATCATCTTGCATTTCGCGAAAACTTTAGTATACTGGACGTGCAGCGTGTGTTTCGCTGCAGAGAGATTTAAAAAAAGATAAGGAGAATGTACAAATGATTCTGGAACTCATCGCTACGATTCTGTCACTGGTAGGCTCCTGGATGGTCTATAAGAAGATGGGCCGTCAGGGCTGGGAGGGCATTGTCCCCATTTACAACACCTATGTCCTCTGCCAGGAACTGTACGGCAACGGCTGGAAATTCCTCCTGCTCCTGATCCCCTTCTATAACATCTATTTCGGCATCAAGATGATGATCGACCTGGCCAAGGCCTTCAATCTGGGCGCGGGCTTCGGCATCGGCCTTCTGCTGCTGCCCTTCGTGTTCTGGCTGATCCTGGCCTTCGGCGGCGCGCAGTATAAGGACGGCAGCTATACCAACACCCAGCCCGACATGGTGGAGGATGTGGTCAACAAGGCCAAGGACGTCGTTTCCGGCAACCACAGCAACAACGAGGAGAATAATCAATAAGGCAAGCATTGACAAGCCCGCCCTGCGGTGACGCAGGGCGGGCTGCAGCTTGTCAAAAAGGATTTTTGACAAGCTGCAAAAGCATTTTCAAAACTTTCATGAAAGTTCTGAAAATGCGATGATTGAAAACGAAAG
>ERZ506821.401-NODE-401-length-22528-cov-5.159525_pt1 | contig 22528 bp, 16 predicted proteins | sample MGYA00512912_ERZ506821 | MGnify/ENA metagenome assembly ERZ506821
GCGACTGAAGTTCTCTCTGCATTGGACCGCATCCACGGCACAGTGTCCGTAATCGGCTCGATGAATGCGGATTACACCGTCACCGCACAGCGTCTGCCAGGGCCGGGGGAGACCATCACCGGCGGTCCGCTGCAGCTGCTGCCAGGCGGTAAATCCGGCAACCAGGCGGCCGCCGCAGCGCGCATCGGCGCAACCGTGCAAATGTTCGGCGCGGTAGGCTCCGATTCCAACGCCGACTTCCTGCTGGGCGCCCTAGGTGAAGCTGGTGTGAACACCACGCATGTTCGCCGCGTGCTTGGAGCATCCGGTACAACCGTGATCACCGTGGACGCAACTGGCGAAAACACCATCGTCTACTCTCCGGGATCGAACGCGCAGGTCACTGTGGACTATGTGGAATCCGTGCGTGAGGCGCTGGTACGGTCTTCCGTGCTTGGCCTATGCTTGGAAAGCCCGATCGAAACGGTGACGGCCGCCGCATGCATGTGCCACGAAGCGGGCGTGAAGGTGCTGCTCAACGACTCGCCGTTCACCCCGTCCCTGCCGGCGGAACTGATCGAAGCATCCGACATCCTGCTCGTCAACGAGCATGAAATGGCGCAACTGCTCGACATCGACGAGCCGGAGAACGACGATTGGGATTCGTTCGACTGGTGGCACGCGCTCGACGAACTGCGCGGATTCGGCTTCGAACAGGCGATCGTGACGCTCGGCGGCGACGGTTCCGTGGTACTCGACGGCACCGCGGACGATCCGGAACACCGCGTCCAGCGCATCGCCCCGGTACGCGTCAAGGCCGTCGACACCACCGGCTGCGGCGATTCCTTCATGGGCACCGTGCTGGCCGGCCTGGCGTCCGGACTGGCGCTGTCCGAAGCCGCCGAACTCGCCTCGTACGTTTCGGCGTACGCGGCCACCGGCTACGGCGCGCAGGCGTCCTACGGCAACGCGGCACAGATCCGCGAAGCGTTCGCGTCCGCCGAATAGTCCGGTAATCCGGTTTCCCCCCCAAACCATCGACGTTGAGATGTGCCTTCTGCGTCGATGGCTTGGGGATTTTTTGATGTTGCCGACGGCAGTTTGGAGCGGTATGGTGAAACGCTTCCGCAACGGCCGCGTGCCGTGGGCACCCGCATTGTTATATTGGAGTTTGGCTTAATTTCACGCACCGAACAATTGGGAAGGCAAGCATGTCGGCGATTCTCGAAGGCACTCCGGATAAGAAACTGGCTCTGGTGACGGGTCGCGCGTACCCCGAGCAGGCTCAGGAAACCGCAAAATACCTGGGAACCGACGTACTTGAGACCACCGCATACGATTTCGCCAACGGCGAGATGTACGTGCGCTACACCGAGCCCGTCCGTGGCGCCGACGCCTTCGTGATGCAGGCCCACACCGAGCCGATCAACAAGTGGATCATGGAGCAGCTCATCATGGTGGACGCCATGAAGCGCGCCTCCGCACGTTCCATCACCGTGGTCGCGCCGTTCCTCGGCTACTCCCGCCAGGACAAGAAGCATCAGGGCCGCGAGCCCATCACCGCACGCCTCATGTTCGACCTGTTCCGTTCCGCCGGCGCCGACCGCATCATGACGGTCGACCTGCACGCAGCCCAGGAGCAGGGCTTCTTCGACGGCCCGGTCGACCATCTCACCGCCATGCCGATCCTGCTTGACTACGTGCGCAACAGCATGCCGCTGGAGAACACCACCATCGTGTCCCCGGACGCCGGCCGCATCAAGGTTTCCGAACAGTGGGCCGCCAAGCTCGGCGGACTGCCGCTCGCCTTCATCCACAAGACCCGTGACACCACGCGCCCGAACCATGCCGAGGCACACGGCATCATCGGTGACGTGAAGGGACGCGACTGCGTGGTCGTCGACGACATGATCGACACCGCCGGCACCATCTGCGAGGCCGTGCGCACGCTGAACAATGCCGGCGCGAAGTCCGTGACGCTTGTCGCCACCCATGGCCTGCTGTCCGGTCCGGCCGTGGAGCGCCTGCGTGACTGCGGCGCCCGCGAAATCGTGCTCACCGACACCGTTCCGGTGCCCGAAGAGAAGCGCCTGCCGAACATGACCGTCCTGTCCGTGGCCCCGCTGCTGGCCGCCGGCATCCGCTCCGTGTTCGAATCCGGCTCCGTTTCTACGCTGCTCAACGGCCTGCCCGAAGACATGCGTCCGCGCAACATCTACGCCTGATATTTCGTGCGATTGCCATACGGCTATCGTGATATTTCAGGATTTATTACGATTTTTTGCGATTAAGCCCCGCTTGCGAGCGGGGCTTTTTGCTTGCCTCCGCACGTGATTTCGCGCCCGGCAGACGCCGTTTCGATACGTCGCGGCGTCGGGGTAGCCTGTACAAGTTGCCATCAATCGTATCCATATGTTCATTGCGACTTATCGATGCCTGAAGGCAGCACGCATACACACTCCTGCCATGGAAGGTCCATGGCCGATAGTCCGAAGGAGGTGGGTGATGTCTGCGCATAAGTACGAACTGATGTTCATTGCTGATCCTGAGCTGGATGAGCGCGGTCTGAAGAAGCTGACCGAGCAGTATCTGGAAACTGTCACCAAGGAAGGCGGTGCCGTCGAGAACATCGACATCTGGGGCCGTCGCAAGCTTGCCTACGAAATCGCCGGCAAGACCGAAGGTAACTACGTCGTGGTCAACTACTCCGCTGAGCCGGCCACCAGCGACGAACTCGATCGTCTGCTGAACCTGAACGAATCCGTCATCCGTACGAAGATTCTTCGCAAGTAAGTAAACCAAGCTTTCTAAGCTGCAAAGTAAGTAGGTAACGACATGGCAGGTGAAACTGTAATCACCGTGGTGGGCAACCTCACGGCCGATCCGGAAATTCGTACCATTGGCAGCGGCGCCGCCGTCGCCAGCTTTACGATCGCCTCCACTCCGCGCACCTGGAACCGTAACTCGAACCAGTTCGAAGACGGTCAGGCCCTGTTCCTGCGCTGCTCCGCGTGGCGCGACATGGCCGAACATTGCGCGCAGAGTCTGTCCAAGGGCATGCGCGTCATCGCGCAAGGCCGTCTGCAGCAGCGTTCCTACCAGGCGCAGGACGGTTCCCAGCGAACCGTCATCGAGATGCAGGTCGACGAAATCGGCCCGTCCCTGCGCTACGCGACCGCCCAGGTGACCCGTCAAAGCTCGTCCGGCAACGGAGGCTTCAGCGGCAATCGCGGCGGCTACAACAACGCCAACAACAACGGCGGTTTCGGCGGCAACAACGGCGGATATCAGGGTGGCTCCAGCTATGCTGGCGGCGCCGGATATCAGGGTGGAGCCTCCGCTCCGGTCAACGCCGCTCCCGCACAGTCCGCTCCGGCCTCGGACCCGTGGTCAAGCTCGGATAACTCCGGCTCGTCCTTCGGTTCCTTCGGCGCGTCCCAGTCCTTCGGAGGTTCCTCCGAATTCGGCGGCGACAGCGACGAACCGGAATTCTGACGGACCGAACCCCGTCCGCAACATAGGCGAACAGCGAAACAAGCAGCTTAATCGCAGTATTTCCAGATTTTAAGGAGAACATCAAGATGTCACGCAAGAGGCCGCAGCCGCCGGTCAAGCCGTTTAAGAAGAAGCCGAATCCACTGAAGGCCGCCAAGGTCACCGAGATCGATTACAAGGACGTCGCCCTGCTGCGTAAGTTCATCTCCGATCGCGGCAAGATTCGTTCCCGTCGTATCACCGGTGTCACCGTGCAGGAGCAGCGCGAGATCTCCAAGGCTATCAAGAACGCCCGCGAGATGGCCCTGCTGCCGTACGCCACGTCCGGCCGCTGATCTTAGAGAGGTTTGAACAATGGCTGAAACTAAGGTTATTCTCACCAAGTCCGTCAACCACCTGGGTCACCCGGGTGACGTCGTGGCCGTCAAGTCCGGCTACGCCCGCAACTACCTGTTCCCGCAGGGCCTGGCCTTCGCTTGGTCCAAGGGTGCCGCCGCCCAGATCGAGGCCATGAAGCGCGCTCGTCTGGCCAAGGCCGTCGCCACCCGCGAAGAGGCTGTTGCCGCCAAGGAAATCATCGAGGGTTCCACCGTCGAAATCGCTGCCAAGGTCTCCGAGTCCGGCAAGCTGTTCGGCGGCATCTCCGCAGAGAAGATCGCCATCGCGCTCTCCTCCAAGGTTGAGGTCAACCCGAAGAACATCACCGTTGAGCCGATCAAGACCACCGGTGACTTCCCGGCAACCGTCGCCCTGCACCCGGAAATCACCGCCAACTTCTTCGTGAAGGTCGTCGCTGAGTGATTTCGCCCCATTCACCGCTCGACGTCCTTACGGACCGGCGGTGAATGACTTCAGGCTGGAACACGTCTGAGCTTAAGCATCGAAAATCCCCCGTACCGATTGGTGCGGGGGATTTTCCTATATCCGCTCTTTAGCCGGCATCAGTCCTCATCGTCAATCGTGACGCTGAGCTTGCCATCCCTGATGCTGAAGCTGCCGTTGACGGTGAAGTGGGTGCTGTCGTCCTGAGACTCCCACGAATCGTCGAAATTCTTCTCTTCATACGTGCACTTCGCCTTGCCCTGCCGGGTGGAGAACGTGCCGTAATCGAGATCGATGTCGGACAGCTTCGGATAGACGCTGATGGACCACGCGAAGTTGCGGTAGTAGTCCTCGTCGTACAGGTCGAAGCCGAACGGGCAGCCTTCCGGCGCGTAGTCGGTGGACTTCGCGCATTCGTCCAGCTTGGCGTTCACGGCCTTGCTCAAGTCCTCCTTAAGTTTGGCCGTAGGCATGATCTTGAGATCGGCGGCATCGGAGTCCGCGTTCGTGCGCACCATGGTGATGCCGCTGGTGACATACCCTGACTTGCCGATCGACACCTTGTACGAACCCGGGTAGACGCGCAGCGTCCACGTGCCGCTGTCCGACTTCTCCGCATTCTTCGCGGTCACGTCAACACCGTTGACGGACAACGATTCCACGGCATTGGGCACCGACACGGTGATGGTCTTGAGCAGTGGGCTCGAGATCTTCCAATTCGGGAACAGCAGGAACTTCGACCCGTCCTTGTTGATGGTGAGCGAATCGTTGACGTTCTTGCCGTTCAGCGAATACGTCACGTTGACCTTGGCCACGCCTTCGACGGTTTTGACACTATCGATATGCGGGTTGGCGATCGTGGCGTTGTCGGCCTTCGCTACGGTGTCGGACAGCAGCTTGAGCTGGTCCTTGTCCACCTGCGGATCGGCGATGCCATTGGCTTTGCCATACTTGCCGTCGGCAATCGCCGTCAGATAGCTTTGCGCCACGGATTTCGCGCTGAAGACGGTCGAGTTGAGCACACCGTAGACAATGCCCAACACAATCAGGGCACCGATCACGATGCCGCCGATAAGGATCGTCTTCTTAGTTTTTGGGTCGAGCGGCTGACCTGCCCCCGGAGCTGCGACCGGCATAGAAGCCGCGCCTGCTGGCGATTGCGGCAGCGGCACCGCACCCGTTGCCGTGTTGCCCGTTGTCGTATTGGGCATGGACGTCGGGGCGACCGGTTGTGGAACGGCCTGTGAAACAGGCGTTGCGGTAGGAGCGGTGGGCGCGGGCATTGGCGCAGCCGGCGTCGCGGGCTGGGGGACCGATGCGGCCGGAGCTGCCGGAGTAGTTGGATTGGCCGGCTGTGCGGCAGCCGAAGCCGTCGGCATGGTCGCTGTTGCGGTCGTGGCGCTCGCCGTGGCAGAGGTCTTCTTCATGCCGTAGGACGGATCGCAGGACTTGACGTAATCGACCACGTTCTGCGGGGTCTGCTGCACGGTGCCACCGACGATGATCCGCCACATGCCCGGCAGGGACGCCACCAGCGTCGGACCGAACGTCATCGCGGCCACCTCGATCAGGAACGCCCAGATGCCGGCGACGAGGAAATACCACATCGGGGTCGTCATCGACATGCTGGACGAGGCGTATCCCGCCGCGAAATAAGTGAACAGGAACTCTGCGGCCAGCCAGAACGCCATCGCGGCCACCGGAGCCTTCCACGTATGCTGCCAGCCCGCGTAATACGGGTCGTACATATTGCGCGCGGTCTCACGCAGCGCGATATAGAACGTGGCAAGCAGGAACAGCACGAAGCAGATCCACAGAATCCAGCCATACTGGCTGAGGGAGGACACGTTGAACAACGTGATCGTATGGACGCTGTAGCTGGACGTCGAGAAGGCGATGCCGCCGAACGAGGACAGCGAAATCAGCATAAGCGGCAGAGCCGGGAACAGCAGCGGAACCAGCAGCAGACCGCCTGCGCCGAGATGGTTCGCGGCGGACATGGCGATTGTCGCCACCAGGCCAAGCACCAGGAACAGCACGCCGTAGATCGCAAACGATTCGACCAGCGTGCGCACGAAGCCACGAGCGCGGTGCGCCCAACGCCAAGCGGCGGAGAAGACGTTACCCGAATCGCCCGCATACTGTGCCAACGCGTAGCCGGCCAGCGCACCGGCCGCCGACAGCAGGAACGCCATGCAGAACGTGCGGAAGGACACGCCGGAAAGCGACGCGGAAGCGGAATAGTCGCTGTAGGAACCACCCACCGTCACCGGGAAGATGGCGGCGAAGACCAGCAGCACCAGGCCGGACAGCACGCCGACGATCAGCGAGCTGATGACGCTCGTCCACTTGAAACGAAGCGCGAACCTGCGTGCCAGCATGTATGCGCCGAACGCGGCGCCGATCGCCAATGCCACACCGGGCAGTCCGACCGGCAGCGTCACGCTGACGTGCGAGGCGTCAATGCCGAGATTGCTCAGCGAGAAGCCCTGGGAGCTGGTTTTGAGATTCAGCGAACCGCCAACGCCGAGCGTCATCACGGTGAAGAGAATCTGGAAGAAATTCGGGCCGGAGCCGGACACACCGTTGTTGCCCAGGAAGGAGGCGGTGTCGGAAAAGCCCGGAATGCCGGCAAGCCCGTTGCTGGCCGCGGCATTGCCCATGAAGAAGACGATCGATGCGAGCAGCGCGAACACCACGCTCGCGCCGAGACCGATGCCGAGGCTGGCGCCCATGGTCTTCATGGACTGCGGTGTGGTCAGCGCGGTGATGGTGGGATCGGCCGCCGGACGGGCGATTTGCTGGGTCGGCTGGCTTGGCTGCGGCGCTGCTGCCGGCTGCGGGGCCGGGGATGGCGCGTACTGGAACTGCTGCGTCGGCGCGGCCTGTGGTGCCACCGGTTGCGTTGCCTGCGCCTGAGCGGTCGGCTGTGCTTGCGCCGCCGGTTGCGGTGTGGTGGGCTGCGGGACGGTGGTTTGCGGAGCTGCCGGTGCGGCGCTATTGGGCAGCGGGACGGCAGCGGTCGGCATCTGCGGGGCCGGTGCCATGTGCGGCGCGGAAGACAGCATGGTGCCGTCATCGGATTCCGGCGCGGCCGGCGCTTGCGGTGCCGCCGCGGTCGTTTGGGTGAGCGGTGAGCCGCACGAGGCGCAGAATTTAGCGCCTTCGATGGTCGGCTGACCGCAATTTGGGCATGCCATAGGTAAGCCTTTCTCCTTCTTGATGCGCGTCATATACTCCTGTGACGCGCCATGGTCCTTATTATAAAGGGCCTCTGGCGCGCCGACGGGCTCGACGATGATGCGTGCTATTCGGCTCGCTGCGGTGGAAATGTGTGATGGAAAAGTTCGTGCCGTTGACTGTCGGAGTGGTTGCATTGCGGCAGAATGTGAAGAAAATGTGATTACTTGGATTTTAGGGCGCCATCGCGCCGCATTTTTCGTCGTATGACGCGATGTGCACCATAGATGGCGATTTGCTGAAAACGTTGGAAAATAGCGGTTTTATGATTGCGACACGCCGAGGGTTGCGTTCTTTCCGATTCTGAGTATATTTACTCCATGTGCTCAGCGAGAACAAAAACCTCGCCAAGACCAACGCCCCTTTAGCTCAGTTGGTTAGAGCAGCTGACTCTTAATCAGCGTGTCCAGGGTTCGAATCCCTGAGGGGGCACAGACAAGACCCAAGCCAATGGCTTGGGTCTTTTTCGTATTTCGGACATGTGTCCACCCAAAGCCGCGTTACTTCCTCCGTACGGAGTAAGGTAGTGCGCTGTTGTCCGCCCAGAGCGGAATCGCAATTCATCTCGAATCGCACGAATCGTAAGAATCGTTAGAGAAGAAGCAATAGAGGAAACTGCAGTGGAATACACACTCTTCACCAAGCTTGCCGCGGAATTCGTCGGCACCGCCGTGCTGATGGTCTTCGGCAACGGCGCTGTCGCCAACGCGGAACTGAAAAACACCAAGGGCTACCATGCCGGCTGGCTGAACATCGCCATGGGCTACGGCTTCGGCGTCATGTTCCCGGTCCTGATGTTCGGCGGCGTCTCCGGCGCCCACATCAACCCGGCCATGACCCTCGCGCAGGCCGTCAACGGCATGTTCCCGTGGAACGAGGTCCTGCCGTACATCATCGCCCAGCTGCTCGGCGCAGTGGCGGGCCAGCTCATCGTGTACGTCACCTACCTGCCGCACTACAAGGACACCGACGATGCCGAAGCCATCCTCGGCACCTTCTGCACCACCGACGCGCACAACGACCGCGTGAACTACTTCCTCAACGAGTTCTTCGGCACCTTCATGCTGGTGCTCGGCGCCCTGTGCTGCCTGTCCCTGCCGTGGGGCAAGGCGAACCCGGCCGCCGCGTCCATCGTCGTCGGCTTCATCGTGTGGGGCCTCGTGACCTCCATGGGCGGCCCGACCGGCCCTGGTCTGAACCCTGCCCGCGACCTCATGCCGCGCCTCCTGCACGCCATCCTGCCGATTCCGAACAAGGGCGATTCCCGCTGGGGCGAGGCCTGGATTCCGGTCGTGGCCCCGATCGCAGGCGCGATCGTCGGCGCGTTCCTGTTCAAGGTGCTGTTCGCCTGAGCATTACTTTGACGATTGCCGGCATTCGTCTGGCATGCTGGTAAGGCCCGTGATTCCCTCCGGAACCACGGGCCTTACGCATAGGTGGTATGCATGGCGGTCGGCGGCTTCGGCATGTTGACTGAGACTGGTACTGTTGCCGAAGAGAGAAACATCACCATATCGGGAGGCTGGATTGAAGCGGATTCGTCGTATCATACGTGCGCTCGATCCGAAAGCCGACGCCACAATGGGCCAACGGGAACGGCTTGAGGCGTTTCGCATCCGCAGGGCCGCCGTGCTGGTGCTCGTGCTGTTCCTGCTGATCGCATCGATGACGTCCTGCAGCGTGCACGCACTGCTGGTCCGCATGACGCCGAACACGCAGACGACGGCACAAGCCACGCATTCGACGTCGGCCAAGAAGCCAGCCAAGAAAACAGCCAAAACCAATCAGCATAAGACGGCCAAAAAAACCAAACCGGAAACCAAACAATCGCAGGAAGAGCAGGCCGTCGCCAAAGCGGTGAGCGCGCAATCGGCGGCACTGGGCGACGACGAGAAAACCGCGATTCTGAACAAAGCGCAGGAAACCGCGCAAAACAGCGGCAAACCGGTAACGCAATACCATTACTGCATCGCAACCAAAGGAAACGTCGGTTCGGCCGACGAATTCGGCAACGCGGCGTTCCGCATCCTCAACGACGAACACGGATGGCCACGCGCCGGAGCCATATTCGACCAATCCACGGACGGCAACTGCGATTTCAATCTCGTGCTGTCCCAAGCGTCGGAAATGACGTCGTTCTCGCCATCATGCTCGGTGGAATACAGCTGCAGGGTCGACAACAACGTGATCGTCAACGACGACCGTTGGAACGGTGGCACGCAACAATGGCTCGCCGCCGGCGGCAACCTGGCGCGATACCGCACGATGGTGATCAACCATGAGGTCGGACACCGGCTGGGGCACATCGACAACGAAACGACCTGCGCCGGCGAAGGCCAGTTGGCGCCGCTGATGCAGGAGCAATCCATGCATTTGGACGGCTGCAAGGTCAACGAATATCCGCTTGACTCGGAGCTGTGGATCGGCTGAACGTCGACTGCTTCCCGTTATTTTCTGCTGCTTTCTGCTGTTTTCCGGACTGACCGGGTCGTCTCGGCAATTCGGCGAGACCCGGCCAGCCGTTGTCACAGGCCGAAATACACGTCGAAATCGTCTTGGCTGATACTGCGGTCGGCCGTATCGGCCCGTACCTTACCCCAATCGAACTCCTGCAACGCCTCGACGGCGCTCATCGGCTGCGGACTGGTATGCGCGGAATCGCCCTGCAAACCAAGCAGCCACGCACAATAGCCGACAACCTGTTCCGCGGTGACGCCATGCGCGCGCAGCGCCCCCATATCCAAAGAGCGCTCGCGTTTGGCGAGCCTGCGGCCGGCCGCGTTGTCGATAAGCGGCAGATGCGCATACCGTGGGTTTTCGGGGTTATATGGGGTGTATTGCGATTGTGGTGCGTGCTGCGATAGTGCAGAGGCCTGCGTTTTCGCCTTGCGGAATCCCGCCTTGATAAGCGCTCGGCGAATGGCGATTTGCAAGGCGTTCGACCGGAGCAGGTCGCGGCCGCGCACGATGTCGTCGACGCCCATGTCAAGATCGTCCACGACCACCACCAGCTGGTAGGAGAACAGGCCGTCGGCGCGGCGCACGATGGTATCGCCGACGTCGTGCGCCAGATTGAATTCCTGATGGCCGAACACTGCGTCATCGAATTGGACGGTTGCGTGCGGGTTTGTGTCGGCGGGCATGGCGATGCGCAGCGAATGGCGGTCGCCGTTGGCCAGCCGCCGCCGGACGGTATCCGGATTGCTGGCGATAAGCCGGCGGCACGTGCCGGGATACACCATGAAACGGTCGCCTTCCTGCGGTGCGGAGGCTGCGCGGATGTCGGCGCGCGAGCAGAAGCAAGGGTAAATCAGCGGGGTTGTGCCAGCGATTGCGTTGTTGGCTGCGCTGCCGACTGCGGGGGTGTGGTCGTTGCGCTCGTCAAACGGCGAATCGTATGCGTCGTCAATCGTCAGGTTTTCCAAGCAATGCAGCGCCTCACGGTACAGGTCGTGCCGAGCGGATTGGAACACCGGATCGCCGTCCCAATCCAATCCAAGCCAATGCAGATCGTCCATCATCAGTTCGGCCGCGCCGGGCACCACGCGCGGTTCGTCGATGTCTTCGATGCGCAGCAGCATGCCGTCGCCGCGGCTGCGCGCGGACAGCCATGCGCCGAGCATCGCATAGATGTTGCCGATGTGCATGCGGCCTGATGGGGTGGGGGCGAAACGACCTGGCACGGGGTTCCTTCCTGTCGTTGGCGGGCGGTTCGGTGTTGCCGGTGCGGAGACCGGTTGCGCCGATGCTTGCAACTGTACCTGCATCGGCGGCCGGAACGGCGGGTTTCGTGGGACGCGATTGTGGAATGCGTTGCTGGACGTGCCGTGACGTGCCATGCCGAGGCTGCAGCGTGCTCCGAAAACGTGCCGTCGCTGTGAGATATCTCACAGTGTGAGAAGGATATTTAGCGCATGGTGATACGGGCCGCGCGTTTCGTTTGGGGTGTGCGTAAGGTGGTGTGCGTCATCCGGTATTCTGGGTGGTGATTTCGGCAATTCGGTCTATGCGTTATCGGTATGGCCGGTCAAAAGGGGATTTACAAGGGGCGAATATGACGAAGCGACAGTTCAGTAGAGCGGAAATCGAATACCTGCGTACATTGCCGTCGATCGACGCGGTGACGGACAGCAGAATCACGTATGCGAGGGAATTCCAAATCGACTGCATGAGGCGGTATCTGCAGGGGGAGAAGCCAACTGCGATCTTCATTTCCGCGGGATTGAGCCCATCGGTCATCGGGCACAAGCGCATCGAACGCAATATCGCACGCTGGAAGCGCGACGAGGACATCATGCGCAAGGCGGCCGAAGAGCCGGAACCGCATGATACGGCTGTGGACAACCACAATGCGATGTCGGAAGTGCCGTTGGGCAAGATCCAATCGCTGGTATGCCAGGTGATGGTGTTGAGCGATCGCGTCGATAAATTGGAGCGTTTGGTGGAGGGACTACGCAAGGGGGATAAAATCTGAAAAAAAGTTTTCAGATTTATTGGTTTTTCCGGCGGTTCGCGCGCATTTATCTGATACATTAAATGTGTAGACGGAGTCTTTGAAGTCCCCCTTCTACTGCCGTCTGGTTTTATAGCCCGCGCGAATTTATGACCGCTTTATCGCTTCACTTCAGGTCATCGCACGGGCTTCTTTATACGTTGTCGGCGGTTTTCTGGTAACACTGGTATCGAAATATCAGCCGACATGCCGGAAACGGTGGTGCCGGCCGCGGACCGGCGGTCGAATGAACTTGCGAGAGGTGGACGATGACTGCATACATGGATCACAAGAACCTCGCCAACGAGGTGATCGACGATGCGCGCGCACGTGAGATCACGGACGGCGTGCATCGTGTGCTCGACCGCATCGCGGCCGCTGAGGAACAAGCCGGACGCGAAGCCGGCTCCGTGCGCCTGCTGGCCGCCACGAAGACGCGCGACATCGGCGAAATCATGGCTGCGATTGATGCCGGCGTGCGCATGATCGGCGAGAACCGTCCGCAGGAAGTGACGGCGAAGGCCGAAGGGCTGGCACGGCGATGCGCGGAACGCGGGTTTTCGCTGGGCGTCGCAGGCGCCGCGCCGGATGCTGCGGCGGAGCATATTCCATTCCACCTGATCGGCCAGCTGCAAAGCAATAAAATCGGCAAAGTGCTGCCGGTGGTCGACACTATCGAATCGGTCGATTCAATCGATTTGGCAGAAAAAATTTCACGTAGAGCCGTGGCTCGCGGTATTACTGTCGGCGTGCTGCTGGAAGTCAACGAATCCGGCGAGGAATCGAAATCCGGTTGCGATCCGGCGCACGCCATCCGCATCGCGCAGAAAATCGGCACGTTGGACGGCATCGAATTGCAGGGACTGATGACGATCGGCGCGCATGTGCACGACGAAACGGTGATTCGCCGCGGTTTCTCGCACCTGCGCAAGACCCGCGACCTCATCCTCGCATCCGGCGAACCGGGCACGGACCGTTGCCGGGAACTGTCGATGGGCATGACCGGCGACATGGAACTGGCCATCGCCGAAGGTTCCACCATCGTGCGCGTCGGCACTGCGATTTTCGGTGAGCGTGCGTTCATCTGAGCGCTTTCTTTGACTTTTTCTGTTTTTTTTAAGGATTTGCGGGGCTCGTCCGCCTGGATTGCATTCGTCTGGCTTACATTCGTCTGACTTGCATTCCTCTGAAAAACGGCTTGTCTGAGCTGCGTTCCGCCGGTAGGTGGGGTGCTGCGCGGTTTGGTGCCAAAATTGCCGGTTTCGTGCCTGAAACCGTTGTCTTTCTAGGGGTAAGCCCTCCTATAGGGGGCAAGGGCTTTCGTATGGCGGGTGTGAACATGGGTGTGTTCGAAGGAGAAACCCATGTTTTGGTCTGCCTCTCGATTGATGAGTAAACCCGTCCGTCTGCTCGCCCGCAGGACGGATTCCTACGTGCATGCGCATGCGGTGCTGCGTTCGCCCATGCGGCTGTTCGGTGCCGTGGCGGGCGCCTCGGCTGATTCCTATGATGCCGGTGACGATAACGATGGCATCGGCAATGGCGCCGGAGTCGGATCTGATGCCGGTGCAGCTGCCGACAGTGGTCATGCCGGAACTGTTGCGTTCGCTGGAACGTCTGCTGGAACGTTCGCTGGAACGCCGTCGTTTTACGAGGCGATTGACATTGCCGATGTGGTTCGTGCGCGCAGGCTGCGGCGGATTCGTTTCATATTGGTGCGGTGCGTGTCCGTGCTGCTGATCGTGGGCGCGGTGGTGGTCGCGTCGTTGCCGTTCGCCATGCAGGCGCATTCCGCGCGGCGCTTGGCCGAGACATCCGATTCGGCGGCTCGCACGGTTGCCGGATGGCCGTATCCGATGGCGATGGAGGAGTTGGAACGGGCGCGCGCATACAATCGGCGGCTTGCCGTGGAAGGACAGCCGGTATTGGGCGAGGCGGCCGATCCGTTCACTACCAGACCGGCTGGCACTGCCGGAGATGCTGATACCGCCGACGATTCGGCACATTCCGGCGGTTCCGGGCTTTCCGCGGCGGACACGGACGCGAACTATCAGGGCCTGCTGGATTCCGGCGCAGGCATCATGGGCACGGTATTGGTGCCCAAAATCGGCGTGGAACTGCCGATTCGGCATGGCACGTCCGAACCGGTGCTCGCCGTCGGCGCAGGGCATCTGTACGGCACCAGCCTGCCGGTCGGCGGCACTGGCTCGCATACGGTGGTCACCGGGCATCGCGGCCTGGTCAAATCGTTGATGTTCACACGGCTCGACGAACTGCACGACGGCGATTTCATGTACATCAAAGTGATGGACGAGACGCTGGGATACGAAGTGGACCGAATCAGCGTGATCGAACCGGACGACGTCTCACGGTTGAAAATCGTGCCCGGCGAAGACCGGCTGACGTTGATGACCTGCACGCCATACGGCATCAACACGCATCGGCTGCTAGTCTCCGGGCATCGCGTCGCAATACCGCTGCCCGCGCCAGATCCGGCCGACGTGCGCGACGAACGTGCGACCGAACTGGGCGCGCTCGCCATGACCATCGTTTGCACGATGGGCGGCATGCTGTTGTGCTGCATGGTCGTGCGGTCGATGCGGCCCCGACACCGAATCATGCGGCACGCTTCCGCCTGGCCGCGTAAAGGATAAGGGGGAAGGCCGCGATTTTCGCGGGTCCGTACGTTCCCCGAACCCATCAATGGAGGGGACGGGTTTCAAAACGTTCATCCATAAGGTTCAAGGCATGGAGGCGCATAGGCAATTCGCCGCAGCGCCATGAGAGATGGACATGTCATGAAGTGGATGAAGGACCCGCTTGCCGGCTTCATAAGCCGGTGTGGCGCGCGGATGGGAAAATTCACCGCATTGCTTGTCACGATTGCGATGCTGGCCGGCACCACGGGAGCCGGCGCGACCGCGTTCGCCGACGAAACGGTGACGGATGGCGGCAACGTGGCCGCCGAATCCGCAGCGAGCCAGCCGGAATCGACACAACAATCCGATGCTGAAAACGCAGTCGGATCGGACGTTGCCGACATTGCCGGGCAAGATGTTGCCGGACAGTCCGCAACGGACGATGACGACGCACAATGCCTTACGGACGACGGCGAATCGCAGCAGCCATCGAACGAACAAGCGCAATCGCAACTGCAGTCGCAATCGCAACCGGAACAACCGTCGGAGGCGATGCCGGAACAGCGGCAGCCGTGCGATAAGACGGAACAGCCGAATGAGCAGAAGGAGCAGGAACGGCAGGCGGTTAGGCAGCCGACGGCTGAGAACGCTGACGTACCTGCAAATGGTGCTGCACCGGCTCAAGACGGCGATCGAAACGACCATGCCGGCGAAAATCGCACGGATGCTGTGGCGAATGGCGATGCGGGCGCGACAGCCGATGACGGCAAAACCGGCGATGCGGACGATGCTGACAACGATGGCAACACTGCTGAAGATGCCGACGATGCCGACAAGAACGGTAAGAATGACGCCGACAAGGATGCCGCGTCGGCTCAAAACGGCAACGATAACGACAAGAATGATGCTGCCAAAGACGATGCCGACGCCGACGAACACATCATGCGCGATCGCTTCACCTTCAATCGCAAAACCGTGATGCGTGCCGCGCGTAACGTCGCCGTGCCGCAGCCGGACCACACGAAAAGCATCACATACAACAACGGCGGCAAATACACGCTGAACCTCAACGTGGTGGGCAAGGATACCCGCGAAAGCCATGAGACCACGGAGAAAATCGAAGTGGTGCTCGTACTGGACACGTCCGGATCGATGAACTACTGCATGGACGGAAGCCAAAGAAGATGCAACAAATCGAATCCGAAGCGGTTGACGGCGCTGAAAGAAGCGGCGACCAGCTTCATCGACGCCACCGAGACCACCAACGACACCATCCAGGACGAAAACAGCAAAGTGCGAATCGCCATCGCTCAATTCGGGCAGACATCCGGCGTGGTGAGTTCCCTGACCAGCGATACCGCCGCTCTGAAATCATCGGTGAGCAGGCTGTCCGCCAATGGCGCGACCCCTGCGGACAAAGGCATGGCCGCCGCGCAGACGGCATTGCTGCGGGCAAGGCCAGGCGCGAAGAAAATCGTCATCTTCTTCGCGGACGGTGTGCCGACCACGCAAAACACTTTTAGCACGAGAGTCGCCAATGACGCCGTGACAACCGCGCTCGCCATGAAATCGGCCGGCACGCTCATCTACAGCATCGGCATCTTCGAAGGCGCCAATCCGGAGCAGCAATCGTTCGGTAACAGGGAGAACGACCAAGCCAACCAGTTCATGCACGCCGTATCCAGCAACTATCCGAACGCCACCGCGTACGACAAAGCCAATTGGGTTACGGGCGGCAACCTCGGCTACTACAAGGCCACCAACAGCGCTGACGACCTGACGAAGATCTTCGACGACATCCAGAAGGAAATCACCACGGGAAGCGCCTACAGCGGCGTCTCGATCGTCGACGAGCTGTCCGAATACGCGCAGGTCGATGGCGTTGTCTGGAACATGGCCAGCATGCGGAACTTCGGCGGAGCGACCTACTACCGGGTGACCGGCGGCGTGACGCTCAACGTGACGAATCTGCCTTCGGGGGCTACGCCTCCAGTGCTGGAACGTGATTACACATTGTGGTACAGCGACGCCGGCAACGGCAAGATCCGCGTCGAATTCGCCGGCGATTACGAGCTGCTGCACAACGCGACCTACACGCTCTCGTACGGCATAGTGCCAACCGACAGCGCCTACGCGCGGGTCAATATGGTCGACGGCGGCATCAACTACGACGCGACCGGCGACGCGGGCACCGGCACGACTTCCGCAGGAAAGCCGGGCTTCCGATCGAACGCGTCGGCGCAGGTCTGTTACACCTTCGACAAGCAGTCCGCCTGCGCGGCCTACCAGCATCCCGTATTGCAGGTGCCGTCCGCCAACGTGGTCGTGACGAAACATTGGGAAGGCGGAATGCCGGCGAGTGGAGCCACATTGCGCATCGATTTCATGCAGGGCGGCGCATCGAAGCTGGGCAAAGACCTTTCCGAAGATGACGAGCTGCCTACCGGCGAATGGCAGTACACATTCCGTGGCGTGATGGCAGGCGACTACACCGTCACGGAAGGCAACATCGCCGGCTATCACGCGAAAGGCAACGTCACCTCAGTGCCGATCAGCATCACCAGAGCCGACATGTGGAGCGCGTTCGACAAGGGACAGACCGCCACCTACGAAGCCTCGTTCACCAACGTGAAAGAGACAGTGGCCGCGCTGCCGCTATCCGGCGCATCGGAAGGACGGACCTGGCTGGTCGTGGCCGGCGTCACGGCACTGGTGCTGCTGCTTGCGGGCATCGTCGGACTGGCTTTGATCGGGCGCGGACGGCCGTGACGGAACTGCCGGACGGCAATCGCAATTCTCTGATCGCAATCCGGCAATCGCAATTTTTCAATCACAACTAAAGAACAACACAATATACGAAACTTCCCATAAAACCAACCAATCGGCTGCGGTAACAAGGCCGACCAAACCAAGGAAGAGAGGTCTCTCATCATGAAGACGAGAAGGCTTTGTGCAGTAATCGCCGCGGCGGCAACGTTGCTGGGCGGTATGGCGTTCGGCACGGCCGGAGCGTATGCGGCCGGCAGCGCATCGATCGAAGTGCGGCATTCGCAGAAGGGGCACACCTACTCCGCGTACAAGTTCGCCTCGCTGACGGTGGACGGTGACGCCGTGCAGGTCGACACCGACGCCGATTGGGTGACTGCGGTGACCGACGCGGTGGCCGCCGCCAACAACAACATGGACCCCGTTGTCAGCATGCCCTCCGAATATGACAGCAATCCGGCCGCGTTCGCCGCAACCAAGACCGGCGATAACGACGCCGCCTGGTTCCGCACATTCGCGGCCTCGTTGGCGGTTGGCGATGGCGTCGTTGCCGACAAAACCGTTGCAGGCAACGGCGGTACGGCTGCCATCGGTTCGCTTGAAGAAGGCTGGTATCTCATCACCGATGTGGACAAGGACGGCGGTCGGGGAACCAATGCCATCGTCGCCACCACGCTGAACGGCGTGGCCGCCACATTCAAAGTGAAGGGCGATCCGGCAACCGGCCAGGGCAAGATCAACGCTGTCGGCATGTTTGTGGCCAAGAACGAGAACGAGCCCGACCAGCCGGGCAAGACGGCCGATACGATTACCACCACTGAAGGCGTGAGCATTGGGCAGACCGTCGCCTACACCATCACGCTGGATATTCCGAACGCGGCCGAAGGCTACGACAAGTATCCGTACTTCGTGAAGGACGTGGCATCCAAGGGTCTGACGGTCAACAAGGACTTCGCCGCGAAAATCGGCGACAAGGACATGTCGTTTACCTACGTGACCGAGCCAACTGTCGATAATGACAGTGGTAAGACCACTACTGTGCTGAAGTTCGATCTGGCCGGCAAGAGCGGACAGCTGGTCATCACCTACACCGCCGTGGTCAACAAGGACATCATCGACATGGGCAACAAGGTTACCAACAAGGCGGCCGTGTCCCGTGACACCGAGGTGTGGAACACGCCGGTCGAATTCGACTCCTATACCGGGGGCTTCTCCTTCCACAAGTACGGTGTCGGAAGCGATGCCAATGGTCTCGCAGGAGTGAAGTTCCACGTGTTCGAGGGAACCGAGGTTTCGCAGACCCCGCTCAAGTTCATCAAGATTGTGGATGGCGAATACCGCCTTGCCGAAGCGAACGAGAACGGCGCTGTCGCGGATGTGGAAACCACCACCGGCGACGTGAAAATCATGGGCTTGAAGTCCGGCAAGTACACGCTGAAGGAAACCGGATTCGCGAGCGGCTATGCGAAGAACTTTGTGCCGATCTTCACCGTCGAACTAGCTGTGAACCAGGAAACCGGCAAGTCGACCTTCAAGCTGGTCGGCGCCAACAACCTCGGTCTGGCAAGCAGGCTTGACGAGGGCATGTCCGACAAGGCAATCCAGGTCAAGAACGTGAAGAACGTCACGCAGCTGCCGCTCACCGGCGCAATGGGCACCGCGTTGTTCACCATCGCGGCCCTGGTAATGGCCGGAGCCGGACTGGCGCTCGTGCTGCGCTTCCGCGAATCCGATACGCCGATGGCGGTCTGAGCGGGCCAGCAGACAGGCAACGGGGCTTGTTCGGGCGGGTGAGTCGTTGAGCGATCAACGGTTCACCCGCTTTTGTTGTGACGAATACGGGCGATTTAGGGTTTCGTACCGCCTGAAATGGTTGGAAAAACGCCATTCGTACCGGTATGATGGAACACGAAGCGAACAACGAATCGGATTGCGGCCTTGCATCGCAAACACGTATCGCAAGCGCGCATCGCAAACCGAATCGCAAGCCGAACAGGGGAATGGCATGACGGAGGCCATTCGACTGCCGTGCGGTGGAAGGGAGCCGCCGCACGCCAAGCCGAAAGGGAACATCATGTGCAACGGTGGGGGAGCGTTCAGTCCGGAAGAAGTCGAATATCTGCGCTCGCTGCCGGTGGTGGCCGAAGCGACGTCGCGACGCATCACCTACACGGAATCGTTCAAACACAACTGCATGCGCCGGTACCATGCGGGCGAATCGCCGGTCGAACTGTTCCGCGAAGCCGGACTCGACCCATCGCTGATCGGCTATAAGCGCATCGAACGTTGTTTCGCGCGCTGGCGCAAGATTGCCTGCCGTATGGGCACGGACCGGCTGGTATCGGTTGATGGGAATGGTGGAGTGGTGCCATCGGCGTCGGCGGATGTGGCGCCGTCGGCGGAATCTGCGGAGGTTGCTCGATCTGCGGTATCGCAGCCGGTGCAGCCAACGCAAACGACGGAAACGCAAAGCAATGCGACGCTGCCCGCGCCGCGCAACGCAGCCGAAGTCCCGATTCTGTCGGGAGGTGACGTGCGCGACCTGCTCATCGCCCAGCAGGTGCGCCGCATCGACGAGCTGGAACGCGAGGTGGCGGCGTTGCGGGCGGAACTGCATCGCAAATAATCGCAAAAATCGTAAAAAATGCGAGCAATCGGCATCGTCCGCAAAGCGACGCATGTCGAGAACGGCGGGCGTGGCGAGCGGGTAGACTTGCGGGTATGAGAATCGCACGTTTTACGCATAATGATGTACCGCAGTACGCCTTCGTTCAGACCGACAAGAACGACGGCAAGGACTATCTCGTGGCCTTGAACGGCTATCCGCTGTCCGGCCAGGCCGTCGAGCCGACCGGCGAGCGCTATCCGGTGGATGGTGACGGCATTCGTCTGCTGGCTCCGGTGATTCCGTCGAAGGTGTACGGTTTGGCGAAGAATTATGAGGCGCATGCGCAGTTCATGCATGAGGCCGGTCATTCCGATATCAAGCATGCGCCGGAGGATATGGTGATTTTCACCAAGCCGAGCACGTCGGTGATTGGTCCGGATGATCCGATTGTGATTCCGCTGTGTTCGAATGATATGAATTTCGAGCCGGAGTTGGCTGTGGTGATGGGTCGTATCGCCAAGAATGTGCCGGTGGAGCAGGCCATGGATTATGTGCTGGGTTTCACGTGCGTGAATGATGTGACGTTGCGTGATCTGCAGGGTCTTGATCCGACGTGGACGCGTGCGAAGGGTTTTGATACGGCGTGCCCGTTGGGTCCGTGGATTGTGACGCGTGACGATGTGGATTGGAAGGATGCGAAGATTTCCTTCACGCTCAACGGTGAGGATGTGCCGATGGCGTCGGGTACCACGGCGAATCTGATTCACGGCATTCCTGAGCAGATCGCGGCGATTACGAGTTTCACCACGCTGCTGCCGGGCGATGTGATTATGACGGGTACGCCGAACGCGTCGGGTCATCTGGATCCGGGTGACGAGGCGATCGTGCACGTCGAGGGCATCGGCGATCTGCGCAACGTGGTGGTGCGCGGCTGATTTTCGGCTTGCTGGCGGACTTTGGATTAGGCGGGTTTGCAACGTTTCGTGATTTCGTTACGTTGCTGCCCGCCTTTTTCGTATGTATTGCGATTGCCGGTGAGCGCTGGTGATTGTCGGTGACTGCCGTCCTGTGTCGAAAGACGGTTTTGAGAAACGTAAAAAGTTGAGTGTGTGGGACTCAAGTTTTGGGAATATAATGGCGATGAAGTCGGTTGAGCATATCAGACAACGACATATGCGTCCGAACGCCGGCCCGGTAGCGAAGGCCGGGCGGCCGGGCGCGAACCATGGAGGATGATATGGAACAGAAGTTCACGCAGATGGCGCAGGAAGCGCTTTCGGACGCCGTTCAGAACGCGGCGGCGCTGGGCAATCCGCAGGTAGACACCCTGCACCTGCTGGACGCGATGCTGCGTCAGGAAAACAGCATGGCCCGCGCGCTCATCGAAGCGGCAGGCGGCAACGCGCAAAACGTGAGCGCCGAAGTGCATCGGGCGATGCAATCGCTGCCGAGCGCCAGCGGATCGACCACAACGCAGCCGGACGTCAGCAGGCAGCTGTCGGCGGTGCTATCGCAAGCCGAAAAAGAAATGCAACGGAGGGGAGACGAGTACGTCACCGTCGACCTCATGCTGGTCGCAATCGCGGCCGCGAAACCTAATCAAAGCGCGGACATCTTGGAAAAGAACGGTCTTACCGCGGATAAGCTGCGTAACGCCCTGACCGCCGCGCGCGGCAGCGACCGCAAGGTGACCAGCGCCGACGCGGAAGGCTCGTATAAAGCTTTGGAGAAGTACTCCACCGATTTGACGGCCGCCGCGAAGGAAGGCAAGCTCGACCCGGTGATCGGCCGCGACCAGGAAATCCGCCGCGTCATCCAGATCCTGTCCCGCCGTACCAAGAACAATCCTGTGCTGATCGGCGAGCCTGGCGTCGGCAAAACCGCCGTCGTCGAAGGCCTGGCGCAGCGCATCGTCGCCGGCGACGTGCCGACCACCCTGCAGAACAAGAAGCTTATCTCGCTTGACCTGGGCTCCATGGTGGCTGGTTCCAAGTACCGTGGCGAATTCGAGGAACGTCTGAAGAGCGTGCTTGAGGAGATCAAGAAGGCCGACGGGCAGATCATCACCTTCATCGACGAGATCCACACCATCGTCGGCGCGGGCGCGGCCGAAGGCTCCATGGACGCGGGCAATATGCTCAAGCCCATGCTGGCCCGTGGCGAACTGCGCCTGATCGGCGCCACCACACTGGACGAATACCGTGAGAACATCGAAAAGGATCCGGCGCTCGAACGTCGTTTCCAGCAGGTGTTCGTCGGCGAGCCGAGCGTGGAGGACACCGTCGCCATCCTGCGCGGCATCGCGCCGAAGTATGAGGCCCACCACAAGGTGACCATCGGCGACGACGCGCTGGTCGCGGCGGCAACCCTGTCGAACCGCTACATTTCCGGACGCCAGCTGCCGGACAAGGCCATCGATCTGGTGGACGAGGCCGCAGCGCACCTGCGCATGGAACTCGACTCCTCGCCTGAGGAAATCGACGAACT
>ERZ506821.403-NODE-403-length-22427-cov-4.885527_pt1 | contig 22427 bp, 19 predicted proteins | sample MGYA00512912_ERZ506821 | MGnify/ENA metagenome assembly ERZ506821
TGTACATCTCTGTGGCAGCTTCGATGCCAACATATCGGTAATGCCACGGCTCGTTGCTCACACCGGTTATCTCTGTCTTGTCTGGTGGGTAGCGACGAATAAAACCAAAACGATAGCTGTTTTCATCCAGCCATCTATAAACCTCGTTGCCTGTTGAATGAATTCCGTCCGCATTGATATCCACAGCAAGACCAAGCTGATGCTCGCTCGTTCCCGGCACGGCCACCCAAGTTTCTGCTTCCGCTTTAGCCTGTGCAGAGGTGTAGCCTTTCGCCTTATATTCGGCAATTTTTTCATCCATAATTTCTTGCTGTTTTTCTGTTGTTCGGTATCCGGATGCGACAATCGGGTAAACTCCATCAGTTCTTGCGGCATCAAACAAATCTTGAAGATAGGGAGAAATCCGAATATCTATCCGCTCACCATTTGATAGTTGCTCAAGCTCCACATCGTACTGTGCGGGGATGGGGTTCTGCCTGTTCACTAAAATCAGGCTCCATTCCTGTTCATCTCCCTGTTCTTTGGCGGTGGCAAGAGCGTTTTCCTCCAAATTCTCCACTACGTCAGTGCTGCTGCCTGTATGAGTTGCAGGGATGGGCGGTATCTGTGTTGCCTCCAATACGGAAGCCAGTCTCCACCCCAAAAACAGCGTGCAGACTGTGAACGAAATAATGAACGCACATAGAAAAGCCCGCTTTTCCACGGATTGTTTCATATGCCGTTTGTGATGATCCGCATTGGAATGATAGTTGCTTTTTTTTTCCATTTGATCGAATGCCTCCTTTGCAATAAAACTACGATTTGTGGCTGGTACGATTGTTATTATGGCAAGCGCATCTGTACTTTCCCTGTAGCCAGTCTGTAGTTTTCCTGTAGCAGCAAAAAAAGACCGGCAGGGTTATACCTGTCGGTCAAAATCATTTAAGTTTTAAATATTTACAATGTTGATGTGAGCGGTAAATCCAGCCAGAACAAAACGCCATCCGAGGTGTTTTCCAGCGCATACTGGAGGCTCATGGCATCCAGCGTTTTTTGTACGATGGCAAGTCCTAAACCGCTTCGCCCACTTTTTCTGCTTCGCGCCTGATCAATGCGATAGAATGGGGTGAACAGCCTTGGAAGCGCAGTATCATCAATGTGAACGCCCATGTTCAAAACAAAAAGGCGGCATTTTTCAGCACCAGGCTCACTCCATATCCGTACCTCGCCTCCCTGCGGCGTGTTCTGAACTGCATTCAATATGACATTGGATAGTGCCTTTTGGAGCAGCCTCGGATCGGACAGGACAATTTGCCCGGCTGGAATATCTGTGACGAACCGCTGGTTGTTTGCCTCTGCCAAGGTTTGAAAATCGGGCAGCAACTCGGCAACCGTGCGCCCTATGTCCAACGGTTCAGCTATGGGTACGATTCTCCCATCATTCAGGCTGACAAGCTCCAGTATTTCGGAAATGATTTTGCCCTGCCTATCCATCATTTTGATGCATTCGCGCAGATACTTAGAATGATCTTTGTAGTCACCGATATTTTCAAGCATTCCCTCCAACAGAACGCTTGTAGCCGCGATGGGCGTTTTTAGCTCATGAGAAGCTGCCGCAAAGAAATATCGCTGTGTTTCCTCCAACTCATGTTCCCTTGCGATTTCATCCTCCAGCCTTGCGATGGTTTCTTTCAGCCTGACATACATGGAATGCATATCATGAGCCAGTGCGCCAAGCTCATCCTTTCGCTCCAGCGGCGGCGGTACATCTTTCAGGTTTGCCATTTTATTCGCACTGTCCGCTAAGGCTTTGATCGGCGTTGTCATTTGCCGCGCAAAGATATACGCGCATAAAAGGCTGAATACAACCATTATCGCAATCATAACAATTCCCCGAATTGTCAGCCCTTGATAAAGCAATCCCACACCTGCCTTGCTTTGAGCAACAATCGAAATATTATCATCTCTATGTACCACATAAAGAAAGTCGGATCTAAAACTATTTGATGTATTGGCATTTGGTGTGGCATAGAGTACGCTTCCCTCTTTATCTTCAATATAAAACTCAAAGGATTGGTTATTGTAGTGAAACAGCCCTGCCACCTCTTGAATATCAAGCCTATCGCTATTCTGAATCAGTTCCACCAATGGCTGATAGGATTTTACTGTTTGCTGTAATTCCATCACTCTGAAATAAGACACAAATTGCTGTGCAAACAGTGTTGCTGTTACACCGACAAGCAGTAGCAGGACAATGATCGTATAGGAAAAAACCTTAATGAAAATCCCTTTTCTTTCCATTATTATGATTCCTCCAATCGGTATCCTACACCGCGAATGGTTTTGATGATATTTTCCGGCAGCTTGGCCCGCAAATTTTTGATATGAGTGTGGACTGTGCTGCCATCACCCTCAAAGTCATATCCCCATATACGTGACAAAATGATTTCATGCGTTAAGGTTCTGCCTTTGTTCTGCACCAGCAGCAAAAGGATTTCAAATTCTTTTCGTGTCAGGGGCAGCTCTGTACCGTCACAAAGTACCGTGAAATCCTCCGGCAGAAGTGTCAGCCTGCCGACACGGATTTCCTTTGCCAGCGCACCGCTGCGCCGCAGCAGGGCTTCCACCCGCTTTAGTAAAATCTGCATCTTGAATGGCTTTGTTACATAGTCGTCTGCCTCTGCATCAAACGCCCGGATTTGGTTTTCGTCATCCGACAGGGCTGTCATCATCAGAATGGGAGTATCATTTTTCGCACGAAATTCACGCAAAAGTTCATGCCCGTTCATACCGGGCAGCATAATATCAAGAATAACCAGTTGATAAGTGTTTTCGTAAAACTTGGTGTATGCCTCATTTCCATCTGTGCAGGCATCCACCTGATATCCTGCCTCAGCCAGAAACGCCCTTACTGTATTACAGATATGATCATCATCCTCGACAAGTAGAATTCGTATCGACATAAAAATCCCTCCATTTTAAGAAGATAACATAACAGTCTGTAGTTTCCCTGTAGTTTCAAAGCGATTTCTTTTCGGATTTTAATCATCCGTCATTGGGATACTCGCTTCTTTTCATGGTGTATGTATCTATATTATTGGTTTAAACGAATTAAATCAAGATAATAATAATTAACACCTTCTTAATGTTTGGGATGTTTCGATTACAGCGGTTGTCAAAACATCCCGATAATACTGGCAAGCAATGGATCAGAATATCCTTTACGGATATTCTGATCCACCACTTGCCCGCCTGCGGCGTTCTCGTTTTGCTTGTTGGGGACACCCCAAGCCTCAGCAAAATGCGCGGCCTCTTTTTTGCGAATGCACCTTGCGGTATGGCTTTTCACACAGGCAGGGCCTGTGTGTACTCCCTCCGGTCGCTCTTGCCGCACTCCGCGCAGCAGATTCAGTCCTAATACCGTTCAAGACAGTAGAAAATCAGCAAGTCTATATTCCTCATATCTTCATCATCCGTGTCCTTGCAGTTACAGGAAATGTAATAATCGCCAAATGTAAATCCCAGAATATTTTCCTCAAAAAGCCGTACCTCCCCGGTATTAAAATCAATCACCCCATACTCAAAGGCGCATTAGACCAGCAGTTATCCAATGTCTGGAGACTTCACCATAAAGAATCCAGATGCCGGCCTTTTCAATTCTACCATATACGGCTGATACAGCAGCAGCTTCCTCGTCTTTGTTTCGGGCATTTTCCATTTCTGTCATGATAAAGTTTCGCTTCTTCATACATCCATGTGTAAATCTTTTCTTTCTGTTTCAGATGAGAATACTTTTTATCGGTCTGGAGCAGCCTGCCATCTATCATCTTATAGTTTTTCCGTGACAAAATACCATGCTTTCTCTCTCTTCAAAACCATATCCAAAATGCGCCGGTTTCATTATACTATTCAGTAACCGCCTTTCCTTTCTTTGTACGCCTGTCAATCGGCTTTTCCGCAGTTTTGGGAATGAGCCAGATCGTCGCCATCTTTACAGCGCCGGGGATGCGTCCCGCAGCACAATAGTAGTTTATCCATCGTGGGGGCACACCCCATTTCTCGCCTGCCTCTTTCAACGTCATGTAGTCCATAGTACACCTCCACAGGGTACATTATAATTCTTTTGCTCGAAGAATAAAAGAAACAAAATGTGAAATATAAACTTTAAGAAAGGTGCATATACCAACATTCCACGGGCAGAGTATGAAATATACAATGTAAGTGGGAGGTGCGATATGGCGAATATTGAAGATTGTCCCGGCTTTGAAACTTTCGGCGCGGATGTGAAAGCGGCCCGGCAAGCAAAGCGCGTTTCGCGCAAAGCAATGGCAGAGAAAATAAATATTGACTGGCGCTATCTTGCCAACATCGAAAACGACGGGGCCATTCCCAGTCTGCCGGTTGTCATACAGCTTATTAAAGCCTGCGGGCTTCCTGTGGAACGCTACTTTAACCCGGAGATCATGCGGGAGGAAAGCGAACTGCGGCAAAGGGTCAGCCACAAGCTGAAACTCTGCCCCGAAGAATACCTGCCGATCATCGAGGGCGCGATTGACAGCGCCATACTAATTGAAAAGCCGAAGAAGAATGAAACGGAGGATGTGTAACTGGCATCCTCTGTTTTACTTTTAGCGGGAGCTGCACAGCGTAGCTTCTATTTTTTTGCACTTTTTTCTTTCCAGAGGGCTATTTTGCGGGTAGTTTGGGGCTTTGGAAACGTCTTGTTAGTGGAGAAACAGTAACGTAGCAAGCATAGGGAGTGTAGCCACTCCCGGAAAAACGGCCTGCCCCGTCCCTGCCGGGCCGCGTCCGTTTTGCTTGTTGGGGAAATCCCCAAACCCCTGAATGGAAAGGACGGTGAAGCATGGCAAACAGAAAGCGAAAAACCGTGCTGCGCGTCCCTGTGACGCCGGAGGAACGGGCTATGATTGAACAGAAAATGGCGCTGCTGCATACGAAGAACTTTTCAGCCTACGCCCGGAAGATGCTCATTGACGGCTATATCGTCAACATGGACACCAGCGACATCCGGGCGCAGACCGCCGAGATACAGAAGATCGGCGTCAACGTCAATCAGATTGCAAAGAGGCTGAACGGTATGGGGCCGGTGTACGCACAGGACATCGAGGATATAAAGGGGGCGCTGGCGCAGATATGGCAGTTACAAAGATACATCCTATCAAGTCAACGCTGAAAAAAGCCCTTGACTACATCGAGAACCCGGACAAAACTGACGGCAAGCTGCTGGTGGCCTCCTTTGCCTGCTCTTATGAAACAGCGGACATTGAATTTGAAATGCTGCTGGCGCAGGCATACCAAAAGGGCAATAATCTGGGCCACCACCTGATACAATCCTTTGCCCCCGGCGAAGCCACGCCGGAACAGGCCCATGAGATCGGGAAGCAGCTTGCCGAGGAAGTGCTGCAAGGGAAATATCCCTATGTGCTGACTACCCATATTGATAAGGGCCACGTCCACAATCACATTATTTTCTGTGCCGTGGATATGGTAAATCAGCGCAAGTACATTTCCAACAAACAGAGCTATGCCTATATCCGGCGCACCAGCGACAGGCTGTGCAAGGAAAACGGATTGTCCGTGGTGAAGCCCGGCCAGAGTAAGGGCAAGAGCTATGCCGAGTGGGACGCCCAGCGGAAAGGGACGAGCTGGAAAGCGAAGCTCAAAGCAGCCATTGACGCCGCTATCCCGCAGGCAAAAGATTTTGATGATTTCCTGCGGCTCATGCAGGCGCAGGGCTATGAGATCAAGCCGGGAAAGTTTATTTCTTTCCGCGCTCCCGGACAGGAACGCTTTACCCGCTGCAAGACATTGGGGGAAGCCTACACCGAGGAAGCCATCAAAGAGCGTATCAAAGGCCGCGTTATCACCAGAGCGCCCAAAGAGCGCAAGGGGATTTCTTTGCGGATTGATCTGGAAAACAACATTAAGGCCCAGCAGTCGGCAGGCTATGAGAGGTGGGCGAAGCTCCACAATTTGAAGCAGGCCGCAAAGACTTTGAATTTCCTGACTGAACATGGGATAGACACCTACCCGGATTTGGAAAGCAAAGTGGCCGAGATCACCGCCGCCAGCGACGAGGCCGCCGCTACCCTCAAAGCTATGGAACACCGGCTTGCGGATATGGCGGTGCTGATAAAGAATATTTCTACCTACAAGCAGCTCTGGCCCGTGGCTATGGAATACCGCAATGCAGCGGATAAGGCAAAATTCCGGCGTGAGCATGAAAGCACGTTGATTTTGTATGAAGCTGCGGCAAAGGCCCTAAAGGGACAGGGTGTGAAAAAGCTCCCCGATCTGTACGCCCTGAAAGCCGAGTACAAGCGATTGGCCGAGGAAAAGGAACGGCTGTATGAGAAGTACGGCGAAGCGAAAAAGCAGATGCAGGAATACGGCATCATCAAGCAGAATGTGGACGGCATTTTGCGTATGACGCCGGGAAAGGAATGGACGCAAGAGCTATGAGTATTCCACGAATGAATTACCCTCAATATCGCAAGGCCCGGAAGCTGACGCATGAGTGCTGCAACTATTGTGACGGCAACTGCCTGTTGCTGGACGACGGCGAAGAATGTATTTGCGTACAGAGCATTTCCTATTCGCTTCTGTGCCGCTGGTTTAAGGCCGCTGTCCTCCCGCTGGATGCGGCCCTGTATGCCGAGATCACCAAAGACCGGGACGAAGTGAAACGCTGCTGTGAGTGCGGGGCCACGTTCACGCCGAAGTCTAACCGGGCCAAATACTGCGCGGCCTGCTCCAAACGGATGCGCCGCCGCAAAGAGGCCGAGCGCCAGCGGAAAAGATACTGGAAACCTACGCACTTAGAGCTGTAAAAGCCCTTATATTTCAAGGCTTTTCCGGCATGGTCAGCGGGGTATGTGGGTGTTTTATCCTATCCCCGCCGAAGTGCTGTTCTAAATGCGTAGAATTTACCAGCAGAAAAGCGCCGTTTTCTCTGGTTCCATGCTTCCGAATATGGTATCATAGAAAAAATCAGTCTGACGGGGGTATCAGGATGGACGGACAAGAAAAGCTGCTGGACTATGAAACGATCAAAGCCGCCGTTGCCGGTGAGAGGTGGGCCACGGAAAAAGTGTTGGCCCATTATGCTGACTACATCAACGAGCTTTCCACGGTGGAGATCAGACAGGCAAACGGCAAAAAGAAGAAAGTCATTGACGAAGATATACGGCAGCGCATTTCCCTGAAACTGCTGGAAGCATTGCCGAGCTTCCCGCTGGAACAGAGATAGACGGCAAGAGGGCTGCACCCTCTTACGCCGCTTTGCGGCTATCACCTGCACACCCCTGAAACAGATACACCCGCTGCGCGGCTATATCTGTTTCAGGGGTCTAATTATAGCTGCAACCTACGCATTTAAGGGATTGAAAACCGCCCGCTGCAAGGCTTCTCCCGCATGTTTGCAGGGGCAAGCGAATACTTCATCCTATCCCCGACAATACCGGGTTCTAAATGCGTAGGAATAGGCAAAAAGAAAAGACGCCGGACGCAAGCGACCACATGGCCGCCGCGCCCGGCGTCTGCTGTTCGTTATTCGTCTGTGAAGTGGAACTTCTGGCCGTCATAGTCGGCATCCGTCATGCGTTCCAGCTTGGAAAGGGTCTGCTGGGCCTGCGCCCGCATATCCCCATCCATAACCGGCATGACGGCGGTGAGCCTGTTTATCGTTCTGCGCCGGTCTGCATTGTGGTACATACAGATCAGGTTTTCTTCCTCCACGGTAAAGTGCATCATTCCTTATACCTCCAATTCATTCTTTTTGGTTCTGGCCGCCGCCTTTTTTGGGCTGGCGGCCTGTTTGCTGTCGGATAGCTGCTTGCGGATAGAGGGCCGGGGCCTGCGAATACTCACATCCCGGCGCTCGTCCCGGTTAATCACGGCATACACGCCATGCCTGCCTTTCATCCCGGTAAAACACAGGGATTTATAGGGCAGCATGGCAAAGAGCCGGTCATTATCCTTGGTGGAAGCAATCGCCGCAAAGTGCGGGGAGATCTCCACCATGAAATGCGTTTTATTGGGGCTGTTAGGCGCGGACAGATCTTTCAGGCTGTCCACAATACGCCGGGCCTCGGTTTCAATCCGGCTGTCATGCAAAGCGGTGACGTGGACTTTGAAATCGCCGGGGACGGCCCGCCCCCGGCTGTGCTGCTCCGTCCGTAGCGCCTCCTGCAGCACAGCCGGGTCATGGGGCTGGGCCTCATAGTACAAAAAGTTTCCCAATACCCGGTCAGGGCTTCCGTCAAAACGCTGGCTCTCCGGGATGTCACGGGTGCCATGCTCATAAAAGAGCCGGTTCACACTCACCGGCTGGGCGGTTTCAATGACGTGCCGGAAATGCTGCGGATAGTCCAGCTCATAGAGATTGCCCCGGATAGTGCCGCCCTGTGTGCCGGTCAGCTCCACCGCGTAGGCCAGTATCTTGTCACGGGTCTGCTCCCCGTAAAATTTCCATGTGTTGTACTGTCGGGTGTCTTTCAGGAAAACATCACGTTCCCGGAAACAGTACGTCCCGGAGGGCCGGGACATCCAGAGCAGGGTCTTGTCTGCGGCCTGATCGCTGGCGGCATCCCGCCTGATAATGTCTTTGTCAATGCCAAAGTCACTTTGATAAAACGCGGTGTTCTGCCGCATGATCTGTTCCAGCGCGGCCAGAACGTCCACATTTTCAAACTTCTGCATTTACTCTACCTCCAATCCCTTTGATTTTTCCCGCGCCGGTGGCTGCTTGGCCTGTTCGGTCTTGGCCGCGTTGAGCTGCGCCCGGATAGAGGGCTTTTCTTTCTCCCTGCGGGCCGCAAGCTGTAAGGCGCTGGGCTTTTCGCCGGAAAGGGGCTGGATGCACTTGATACGGTCAGCGACGCGGATTGTGGTGTCGTTTAACTGCCGCTGCCATGCCCCGGCCTTGGGCGACCAGCGGAAACCGTTGCTTTTCAGCTCGTCGCGTACAGCAGCATCCGGCTTCCCCTCAAAGAAGATTTGCAGGCGGTTGGCCACCCGGTTGATCTCCACAGTGCCGCCGTCAAACTCCCATCCCACATAGGCCGCCTCCTTTTGGCGGGTCAATTCCTCAATGCGGCCCTTTAACCGGCGTATCTCGGCGTTATTGTTGGAGAGCTGCCAGGACTGGAACGGTTTTTTCTCATAGTGCCAGCCCGACGCCATATCCGCTTTCAGGTTTTCAATGCCTCTTTCGGTCAGATGGGGGCATCCGTCCAGCGTCCCATGCTTGCGGTAGTAGGCATTGACGGCCTTCATCAACTCCTGCGACGCTTCCAGCTTTTCCAGTTTCTTTTCCAGCTTGGAAACGGCCTGCGGATCGTCGGCGCTGATACCACCCATGCCGGTGCTGCGGATTTTGTCAAGCAAGCCCTGAATGTACTGAAATTCCTCCATGTTGCGGTCACTGGCGGCGTTCTGCTTTTCTTTCGCCCGTACCGGGAAATTGGACGGCCCGGCAATCAGGACAGAGGGGACGCGGGCGGTAATCTCATAGCCCTTATTCATGTTCTCGGCCAGCTTGCGGGCGTAGGTGTCAAGGAGGCTGTCTATCTTTTCGTGATACTCTGGCTCCACACGCTTTTTCTGGCGCTCCGCAATTTCCACGGCCTGATCGACATAGTGCCGGTATTCCGCCGTGGCGCTGCCGGGCCGGTAGTCAGAAAAGCTCATGGCTTCCTTGGCGCGGCGGGCGGCTCCCTCATTGATGGGATAATAGCGGACAGCCGTTTGCGGGGGCGCAGCCTCCGGGGGTTCCTCCTGTGTCTGGCCGGAAGCAACTGCCACATCCTCAAAAGATAGCTGTTCGGGTTCCTCCGGCTGCGGTTCGGGCGGCGTATTGTTGATAATGCCGTCAATCATGTTTTCGTTCTGCTCCGTAGACAGTTCGGCGGTACGCAGGGGATTTTCCCGCAAAAACTCCGGCACTTCCATATAGCCGAAGCTGTCTACATAGTGGGCGGTGTCCTGTCCATTCTGGTGCAGCACCACCACGTCGGAAACGGAAAGGCTGTGTCCCCTAAAATCTGCCGGGTGGTCGATGTTGAATGTGCGGTAAATATCCTCCAAAGACGTGCTTTTATCCAGCGGTGCCGTATAAACAAGGTCATAGTTGGCACTGTCCACGGCCAGCCCTGCGGCCTGTAAACGCTCGTATGGCTCAAACCGATAGTCGCGGGTTTCCTCCCCGCCTCGAAGCTGGTAGATGGAAAAGGTGTCCTGTTGGGGTGCTTCATAGCCAGCCGCCGCGTATTCCTCCACGGTCATACCGGCTGCGGCGGCCTCCTGCGCGATCTCGGCCTGTACCTGTGCTTTGTAGTCCTGCAAGCTCTGGTCGAAGTCAGCCAGTTTCGGCGGCTCCGGCAACTGATACTGGCCCTGATTGAGCATGGGGCGGCACTCCTGCACATAAGAGAGAAGCGCCCCCAAATAGGCCGTTTCCTCCGGCGTCAGGGTTTCCCCGGACTGTAAGCGGCCCTGCGCCGTCTGTTCCATTTGGGCAAGGCTGCAATGCAGCTTCATATAGGGGACAAACTCGCCTAACAGCATATCCCGATGGGCCTTGTCCTGCTCCCAGCCCTCTATGCCGGTTGTAGCGATTACATGCTTTTTCCAGTTTTCGTCCTGCGCGTAAAATTGGTGGTAGCTCTGGATATGTTCGATCAGGGAACCGTCCCTATCTCCAAAATCCTGCCGCCCCTCGTAGCTGTCCGGCTCGCCCTGAAAGATACAGTCAATGCGGAACGCGGTTTTGTCATAGCCTGCCTCTGCCGGATATGCTGCATCCAGACGGGCAAACAGCGCGTCGGCCTCATGCAACGGCATTTGCTGGCCGTCCTTTAGCTGGGGGCTTTCGCTCCATAGCACAGTCACAAGCGGCTCGGCTGCCGGATCAAGGGCCGGGGCCTGTTCTTCCTCGGCCTGCGCCGGGGCCGCTGCCTCCGGGGTAACGTCAACCGTGACGGCCTCCTGTTCCTGCCGGGCCTCGCGCTCCTGCTGAAGCTGGGCAAAATGGCCGTCGATCTCGGTTATCAATTCGCTGGCCGTGGCCCGGATGGTTTCAAGGGAGGCTTTCAGCTCGGATAACTCCCTGCCGCTGCTCCAATCGGCCACATAGCCAAAAGAATAGTCCGACGTGTCCAGCCCGTAATACTGGCAGACGGTATAGGCCACGCTTTCGGCCTGTACCTCGCGGGTGCTGCGGTCTGGCCGGGCCGCCTGTTCCTCGGCGGGGGCCTCCCGGTCAATGGCGTGGAGCTTGGCATGGGCAATCTCATGGATGGCGGTCTTTAGGGTCTGCAATTCGCTCATGCCCTCGTTGATGGCAATGCGCTGTTTTGCGTAGAAGCAGCGGCCCTTGGCCCCGTCTGAAATCGGCTCAATGCTTATGGGATAGGGTGATGTCCGTTCCAGCGCGGCAAAGAAATCCTGATACTGCTGCACGTCGCCGGTAAGTTCACTGATATAGGGCATGGGAAAATCCTTGCCCTCGGTCTGGCTGATGTCAAAGACTGTCACCACCTTAAAGGCCGGAACCGTCACTTCCTGTTCTTCGGTCACGGGCTTGCCGTCCGCGCCGATCACGGGCTGCTGGGTGGCCGGGTCGATTTTCTCCATCTGCTGCTTAACCTTGAACGGGGCCGGGGCCAGTATCTTAATGCCTTTCTCGCCCCGCTTCACATGGCGGTCAAATTCATCCTGCCACCTGTTATAGCCCGCCACAATCGAACCGCCCTGCATGGCGATCAGCAGCGTATTGTTCAGACTGTAATCGTGCATCTTGGACATAGCGGATAAGTAAGCCATATAGCGGCTACTTTCAAAAAGCTCCTGTACGCCGGTTTCCAGACGGTCAGTAATCACTTTCATGCGTTCTTTGCTGTTCATGCCGTCCAGCATGATCGGGATAACCGGGGGCGGCGCTTTGTCGGGGCTTTCGGATGCCTCCGGCTGCTGGGCCTGCGGTTCCTCCCGGTCAGCTTCCGGCTGGGGGTAGTGCATCACCCGGTATTCCTCCGGCACCGGCTGGCCCTCATGGACGCGCTGCCATTCGTCGCCGCTTCTCACCAGATAGCCGTACTGGGTAAAAACGCCTTGTTCCTGCTGGGCAATGTGGCGTCCAAACTGCGCCGTATCAATCCCGGCTTTCCATTCCTCCGGCATATCCACCATGCCGGAACGGTTCAGGTAGTAGTCGCCCAACTGTCCATCCCCCCTAACGTCGGGAAGATGCACATAGTAATCCACATTTTCGGTGTAGTCGATGATCTGGCCGATATTCTCAAAGCCGCCACGGGGATTTTGCAGGGCGGCGTTCAGCTCTGCGATCTCGGCGGCGTCAAGCTGGCCCAGCCGGGCGGCAAGGAAATTCAGCTCGTCCACGTCGGCGGCCAGCACCATGTCATAGGGAATGGCAAGGTGTCTGTCCTCCGGGCAGGAATACCCGTTGATAAAAAAATCCTGCGGATTGTCGGCAGTAATGCCAACATCCCGCAGGGCGGCTTGCAGCGTTTCGGTTGTGGTGGGCAAATCCAGCCAGACGCCTTGTTTGCCCTGTTCCAAAAACTGCCGGTTATGGACTTGGATAGAAAATACTTCGTTCACGCGGTCACTCCTTTCTCTGTTCTGTTTCAAAAAATAGGGGGTTGGGGACTTCCCCAACAAGCAAAAATCCCCGGCCCGGCAGGGACGCGGCCGGGGGATTTTACCGGGAGTGTAGCCACACTCCCTATGCTTGCTGTGTTACTGTCCTTTAGCTCCTGTGTTCAATGCGGTAGTTGACGTACTTGCCCCCGGTATCAGCCAAAAGCACCGTCCCGTCGTAGGTTTTGCCGGTCTTTACGGAATAGAGGCCCTTTACCTTGACTTTGCCGGTTTTGAGCAGCGCAGCGGCGATCTTCGGGGTGAACGCTTTCTTGCGTTCCTCAAAAAATCGGTCATTCTTCCACATGACGAACTGGCAGGCCCGGTTTCCGCAGTAGTAGTTTTTCTTGCCCTCATAGACAGCCTCACCACAGCGGGGACACGTCCCGATAGGAACACGCTCGGCCTGAAACAATTTCTGCTTTTCCTCACTGATACAGGAATAGGTCTGCACCAGCTCCCGCGCCTGCGTCTCGATGCCGTCCATAAATTCGTCAGGATCGGCCTGCCCCTTGGCGATCTCGGTCAGCCGGTTTTCCCATTCGGCAGTAAGCTGGGGAGAAGTAAGCGCCTCCGGCAGCACCACAGCCAGATTGATGCCGTCCTTGGTGGGAATGAGCTGCTTGCCTTTTCTCTGGACAAAGCCCATCTGCACCAGCTTTTCCAGAATGGCGGCGCGGGTGGCCGGTGTGCCTAATCCCTTGCGCTCGGCATCCTCCGGCATATCCTCGGCCCCGGCCCGTTCCATAGCGGACAAAAGCGTATCTTCGGTGTAGGGCTTGGGCGGCGTGGTGAAATGCTCGGTGACAGAGGCGGCCACGTCTGCAAAGGTCTGGCCCTCGCAAAGCTCCGGCAGCTCCCGCACCGCCTCGGCGTCCTCGTCGGCGTCGGTCTTTAAGGAAGAACGGAACCGGCGTTCAATCTCTTTCCAGCCGGGGGAAAGGACGGTCTTGCCCTTGGCGGTAAACTCCTGCCCGGCACAGGTAAATGTGGCGGTGACGGCCTCATAGATATGCGGCCCGGCCACGGCACATAAGAGCTTGCAGCAGATCAGGGACAGCAGCTTTTTTTCACTCTCGGCCAGAGTGCCAAAGCCCTGCTTCACAAATTCAGCGGTGGGGATAATGGCGTGGTGGTCGGACACCTTTTTGCTGTTCAGGATGCGGTCAAACTGCGGGGAAAGGTTCAGGCCCTTGGCAAACGGCACCAGCTCCCACAGGCCGGACACAAGGCTTTCCACGGCGGGCAGCATATCGTCGGTAAGATATTGACTATCCGTTCTCGGATAGGTCAGCAGCTTCTTTAGATACAGTGCCTGGGCATAGTCAAGGGTCTGCTTGGCGGTATAGCCGAAAAGCCGGTTAGCCTCCCGCTGCAAGGTGGTAAGGTCATAGAGCTTGGGCGGCTGTTCCGTCTTTTTCTCCCGCGTCACGGAAACGCAAACGGCCTGCGCTTTTGCACAAGCCGCCTTGACGGTGTTTGCCTCGGCAGCGTCGGAAAAGCGGCTGCTTACCGCGTCCGCGCCGCCCGCCGTGATATGGACGATGTGATATTTCTCTTTCTTGAAATCGGTAATCTTGGCGTCCCTGTCCACCAGCATTTTTAAGGTCGGCGTCTGGACGCGGCCCACAGTCAGGTTCTTGTGGTACAGGACGGAAAAAAGCCGGGTGGCGTTAATGCCGATCAGCCAGTCGGCCTTGGCCCGGCACAGGGCCGATTGATACAGCGGATCATAGTCGCCGCCCGGTTTCAGGTGGGCAAAGCCGTCCTTAATAGCACTGTCCTCCATAGAGGAAATCCAAAGGCGCTCAAAGGGCTTTTGGCATCCCGCCATCTGGTAGACGAAACGGAAAATCAATTCCCCCTCGCGCCCGGCGTCGGTGGCGCACACAAGGCCGGTCACGTCGGGGCGCTGCATCAGCGAACAGAGAACGTCAAACTGCTGTTTCTTGTCGTCGGGGACGATGTACTGCCATGTTTCCGGGAGAATGGGCAAATCCTCATAGCGCCATTTTTTGAAACGCTCGTCATAGCGTCCGGCGTCGGCAAAGGACACCAGATGTCCGATGCACCAGCTCACCAGATAGCCGTTCCCCTCCAAATAGCCGTCGTGTTTCTCCGTGGCCCCGATCACGCCCGCAATGCTGCGGGCCACGCTGGGTTTTTCCGCGATTACAAGTTTATATGTCATTCCTCGTCCTCCTGTTCACTCACAAAATCAGCTTCCGGGTCAAACTCGGTTTCGGGTTCCTCGTCCTCCAAATCCTCGTCCTCCCCAAAATCATACTCGCCCAAATCGTCGCTGCCGGTGGTTTCAGCCTTGGGCTTTTTGAACTTGAAATAGTAAAGGGCCGCACCGCCGCCCGCCAGCGCCACCAGCAGGAACACGATCAGGCCGCCCGCGCCGCCCTTGGGTTCTTCCTCCGGGGCTTCGGGTTCCTCCGGCTGGGGTTCCTGCGGCTCCGGGCCGCTGCACTCGGTCAGGTTGGTTTTACATACCGGGCAATTCGTGTTCACAGCCCCGGCCTTGCATTTCGTGGTACAGGAGCAGACAGCAGCGGGGGTGACGGTTTCCCCGTCCTCCATCAGCGTCAGCAGATCGGCTTCATCCACCTGATTTAAGAAATGGACAGTTTCTTTTCCCTCGTCGTCCCGGTCAATAATCAGATAAAACACATTGCCGTTTTTGGTTTCCACGGTGATAAACTGCTTGCCATTTTTCGCGGCGCTGCCGATGTCGTCAATCAGTGACAGGTTCCCGTCCGGGGACAGGGCGGCGCTGGCCCCGCCGCCATTGAACAGTTCCAGCAGAGAAGCAATTTCCTCCGGGTCAATGGAGAGGGAAAAACCGCCCTCGCCGGTAGCCGCTACTTCCTTTTCGCTGACGGTCATATAGTCGGAATGGACATAGCCGATGCGCTCCGGCAAGAGAATTTTAATCCAGTCGCCGTCTGTGCCGACTACCTCAACCGTCGTCCCATTGGGAAGCTGGGTGAACGCGGTCTTGTCAAGCCCCGCGCCGGTGCGGACATTCAGCCTGCCGCCGTTGGTGGTGACGGTGCCGGTCTGTTCAGGTTCTTTTTTGTCGGTGCCGGTGGTGATCTGGATGCCGTCGTCCGTGGCGGCAATGCTCACCTTGGAACCGAACAGCGCGGAAAACAGGTCGGTGATGTCCTTGCCGGTCAGAGGGCCGGTATCTTTTTCGGCCTCGGTTTCTGTCCCGTCCGTGGCGGTGCCGGTTTCGTCTGTTTCAGGCTCCAAACCGCCCGTAGCGGGTTCGGTTGTAGCCTCCGGCAGCGGGGCCGGTGCCGGGTCATTGCCGCCTGCAAGGGCGGTAACGGGAAAGGCCGTGACGCAGAGCATCACGGCCAGAAGTGCGGGGAGAATACGGGAAATCCGTCTGGTCTTATTCTTCATGGGCATTGTCCTCCTGTTCATGGTAAGGGGTTGCGGCAGGGGCGGCCTGCATTGCGCCGCTGCGTAAGAACGCGGCAAATTCCTCCGGCTTCATGTTCATGCCGCGCACAAGCTGGATGATCTGCAAATTCTCCTGTTCGGTTTTCTGCGTTTCCAGCTCCCGAAGCTGTTTCTGAAACTCCGCGATCTTAGACTTGGTTTTCTGGATGTCCTTTTCGATGCGGTCAAGTTTGGTTGCCATAATTGAAAGCTCCTTTCTGGCGTTAAGGTAAACGCCCGTAACTGTAAAAATGGGATTGCCAGTAGTTTGAAGTAAGGTTCGTGTAGGAAATCGGGTTCCCGCAATGCAGCATCACATTGTTGCCCACATACAGGCCGACGTGGGACACGCCGGGGGTGTCGTAGGTTCCCTTGAAAAATACAAGGTCGCCGGGCTTGGCCTGCGAACTGGAAACAGGGGTGCAGATGTTATATAGGCCCTGCGCCCCCAGCCGTCCCACGTTCCATCCACTATGATTGATTACCCACGAAATGAAGCCGCTGCAATCAAAGCTGGTGCTGGGAGAGCTGCCGCCCCACACATAGGGATAACCGATATATTTTTCCGCCTCTTTGAGCATGGCGGCAAAGGTGGCATCCTCCAAAGCCTCCGGGGGTACGTCGTAGTAGGTCGGCGGCGTCAGGGTGGAGGCGTTGGGGTACTGGCTGCCGGAAAACAGATCAGGCCGGTTTCCTAGCGTGGACATATACAGGGAATAGAAACTTAGCGTTTCCTCGTCCATGATATAGACTGGCACATGGGACAGGTCGAAGTTTTCCAGCGTGACGTAGCAGATGTAATAGTCATACGGCACTTGGTAGGTGTCTGTATGGGTGTTGCCCTCCGCGTCCGTCCATGTATCGGTTTCGGTGCGGTAACGGGTTTCTACCACGACGTTTTCTGTCAGGATATATTGCTTGTCAAAGAGCATGGACAAATCACCCTGTACCTCCCCGATGGTAAATATCCCGTCATGGAGCGCCGACAGAATGGAAATCAGCACATAGGGGTCATGGCTGATCTCGTCAAGGTCAAAATGGTATTCGTCATAGTCATGGGTGGCCTCGTAGTTGTCCAGATAGTCTTGCAGCTCGGCTTCCAGCTCCGCGTAGGCGTCCTCGGCGGCCAACATATCGCTATCCTCGGAAAAGTAAGAGGACGCCGTGATGCCGCTTCCGGCGCTGCCGAACATGGCGGTGCAGGACTGTAAGCCGCCGATGATAAGCAGCATCAAAAGCCCCAACACAAGGACGGCCAGCGCCCCTTTCCAGTGGCGGGCCACAAAGGAGGCCGCCCGTTCACTTTCTTTGGCTGCGGCCTTGGCCGCTTTCGTGGAGGCCCCGGCTGTCTTGGCCGCGCCCTGTGCCGCCGCGCCTGCGGTCTGGCCCGCTGTCCGGGCGGCCTTGGCGTACTGGCGCTTGATCTGCTGTTTCTGCCAGAACCGGGAAATGGGGTTGCTGGCCGCCTGTGCGATCTCCGGGTTATCCCGCAAAGATTTCTGGTAGAAATACTCCGCGTTGGCAGACAATAGCCTGCGCTCGGCCTTTTCCGCGTCCCAGTAGGGTTTCAGCCTGTGGTGCCGGATGGTGCTGCGGATGGCTTTTCCGGCCTGCCGCTCGGCAAGTTCCTCCCCCTTATGGCCGCCCTCCACACCCACGTTTTCATGCTCGACTTCATGGATTTTCCCGTGGCCGAATAGAAAAACCTCGGAAACAGGACGGCCTGCCGGATTGGGTTTCAGGGAGGGAGGCCCCTTGTCCTGTTTGTCAAAGTGCAGGACGGTCTTTGCTTTGCCGCTTGCCTCGTCAAAGACGGTTTCCTTGACCGGGACGCGCTTCTTGGGGATGGCGGCGCGGGCCTTATCCAGCTTATCGGCCCGTTTGTCCGATTTTCGGATATAGGGCTGTAAATCCGGGTCGGCCCGTTCTTCCTCCGACAGTTGGAGCCGGGCGGATGGCCGGTGCAGGGCAGCGTCCCCCTCGGCGGCCACAGCCCCGGCCTGCTTCGCGGCTTTCTTGGCCTTATGGCCGTCATGGATGGCGTCGGCCCGTTCCAGCAGCTTATCGGCGGTGCCGCCCGGCCCCGGCGCGGACAAATCCTGTTCGGCCTCCCGGCTGGAAATGTTCTCCACCTCGCCGGTGGCCTGATTTTCCAGCGTCAGCCCGTCGCGGGTCATGGCCTGCGTCACTTTCGCCTTGGCTTTCAGCTCTTTCATGGTGGTTCACCTCCTTTGTGGCGTCGCCGGGTCATACTCCCGCCACCTCGTTTAAGCGGGTCGTCATAATCTTGTAAAGCTGGGTGTTGTGCGGGATGGGGTTGGTAAAGGGCAGCACCACGTTTTCAAAGATCAAAAGGCCCTCGCCGGGTTCGGAATTGTCGATGTACTTCTGCTGTTCGGTGGACAAATTCAAGCGTTCCGCAAGGATTTTTCTATCCCCGGACGCCTGATTGAGCAGCGTAATGAAGTCGCTGTTTTCAAGGATATTTTCAATTTCCGGGGAGGAAAGCAGGTCTTTGACGTTCTGGGTGGCACCTGTTGGAATGCCGCCCCATTTCCTAAACCGCTTCCAAATCTCCGCAGAATAGGCCGCCGTCTGTTCCTCTTTCAAAAGCAAATGGAACTCGTCGGCAAAATACCATGTGGCCTTTCCTTGGCTTCGGTTGGCCGTGACGCGCCCCCATATCTGGTCTTGGACAATGAGCATCCCCAGCTTTTTGAGCTGCTTGCCCAGCTCCTTAATGTCAAAGGACACAAGCCGGTTGCCGATGTCCACGTTGGTACGGTGGTTAAATACGTTCAGGGAGCCGGACACATACAGGTCAAGGGCCTGCGCCACCCGGTCAGCCTCCGGGACATGCTGATCTAACAACGCTTTGTGGAGGTCGGACAGGATCGGCATATTCTCCGGGCGGGGGTCTGCCAGATAGGGCCGGTAGATCACGCGCACAGCCCGGTCTATCACGGTCTTTTCAATGGCTTCCAGCCCGTTCTTGCCGCCCATGACAAGCTCACAGAACGACAGCACAAAGTCGGATTTCAGGGCCAGCGGGTTATCGTCCTCCGAATAATTCAGGTTGATGTCCAGCGGGTTCACAAAGTCCTTGCTGGTAGGCGACAGCCGGATTACCTGTCCGTGGAGCCGTTTGACAAGGGGGTAATATTCGGCCTCCGGGTCTGAAATAAAAATATCGTCAGGCGTCGTTAAGAACACACTGACGATCTCGGATTTACAGCTCATGGATTTGCCGCTGCCGGGGGTGCCGAGCTTCAAGGCATTGGGGCAACGGGCCTGCTTCCTGTCCAGCATAATCATGTTGCGGGACTTGGCGTTGATGCCGTAATACATGGCCGCGCCGCCCTGAAAAAGCTCCTGCGTCACAAAGGGGACGAACACGGCCACGCTGGAAGTCGTAAGGCTGCGCTGTATCTTGATCTGATTGACGCCCAGCGGCAGGCTGCTTGCAAGGCCCTGTTCCTGCTGGTAGTCCAGCCGGACAAGGGGACAGTTATGCTTTTGGGCCACGCCTGCGGCTTGGAACACGTCGTTATTCAGCTTTTGCTTGGTGTCGGCCACGTTGAGGACAAGGAACGTCAACTGGAACAGCCGTTCATTGCGGGTCTGCAACTTTGTCAGCAGCTTCTTGGCGTCCTCGCCGTAGGTGGCAAGGTCGCTGGGAAGAATGTCCATATCGTAACCGCTGCGGACGGCCTTTTTCTGCTCCGCAATCTTCATAGCGTCAAGGTCGGTAATTTTGCGCTTGATGGTCTTGATCGCCTTGGTCTGTTCAATGGCCTGCACATGGAGATTGACTAAAACACCGCTTTCCGTATTGAGGAAGTCGGCCAGCATATCGTCCGACAGCTCCGGGGACAGGATTTGCAGGAAACTTACCGCGCCGTATTTGCCGCCCATGCCGAATGTCTTTGCATTGCCGAAGCACAGGGAGGACGGGGCAATAAAATCCTTGGTGGAGAGGCCGGACGGGGCCAGCCACTTCCAGTCAAAATTGAATATCTCGCCGTCCGGGTGGTACACGCCATGCAGCAGGTTCAGCCGTTCCCAGCCGTCCATCACATGGGCTACGGCCCCCATGCTCTTGAAATAGCCTAACAGGTCAAAGCCGATGCGCTTCAATCTGGCTCGCGCCGCTTTCACGCTTTCGGCCTCGATGGTGAATGTCAGGTATTTGGTCTTTACCATGCCGTTGTTGCCGTTTGCAAGCTGCTTTTGCAGGATGCCGGTGTACTCGGCCCGGATGTCGTCGAAGTCGTCCCCCTGCGGCGCGATCTCAAAGCTCTTGGCGTACTGCACCGGGTCAACTTTCCGATTGAGGAAAGAAAACTGGATATGAATGGAGGCGTCCACATAGTTATACAGGTCGCACAGTTTTTCAAAGATAGCCGTCTGCGTGTCCGGCTGGGCAAGCTGATAGCTGATGTCCGCAAACTCAATGCACTTGGAAAAGACGCCGGGCGATACCCGGCACACGCCGTCCGGGTACATGACCTCGTAGGGGATGCTCTGCTGCGCCGTGTGGGGCCTGCCGTCGCCCTTATATTTACGGATTACCGCGTCAATTTCTTTTCGCTGGGCGCGGGTCAGCTTTGTTTTTTCGGTTTCTCTTGGGATTTCCTTTTTGGACAATGGCCTTTACCTCCTGTTCCATCTGGTATTGCCGCACAAGGGCGGTGTAGGTGTTGTCGGTCTGATAGGGACGCTCCTTTGGCTGGATGAAGCAGCACTGGATGATCTGCATAATCACCACTTCAAGGGGCTGGCCGTGACGCTCGTACATGGCAAGCAAAAAGCCCGGCAGCATGGCAAATACCATGAGCAGGGCCGCCGCGCTGTTGGTAAGATAGTCACGGGTGAGAAAATATAAGGGGACGCCGATCACCAGCGCCCCGGAAAAACAGATCAGTTGCCGTTTGGTAAGCCCAAACACAACCTTGCTTTTCACATGGGTTAAGTCCTTGGGGACGGTTACATAAGCCATTTGGCACCTCCTTTCACGTCAGGATAAGGTCACATTCCACCTCGTTCCCCCACACGTCCCAGCCGGGGGTTTTCTGTCTGGCAAACAGCTCCACGCGGGGCAAATCGCCCGCCAGCTCTACGATTTTTTCACGGGTCACATCCGGCTTTTTGCTGTGTTGTTCAATCGGGCTGATAATAAACTGATGGACAGAGGCAGAACGACGCTTCGGCTTGCCGGGTGTTGCCAGCAGGCAGATTTCCGCGTTGCCCCTTGTCCAGAAGCCAAGGCCGTAAAACCAGCTATCCGCCTTCTTGTTCTTTTTCAGCCAGACGAAAGCAACGCTTTTGTAGGTGAAGCCCCAAGCCTCGATCAGCCGGAGCGCATCCGGGAGCTGCGGGAAAGTGGCCCATAAAAAGAGTGCGCTGTCCGGGGCTGCAAGATCAGCCACAGGCAACGCACATAACTCCTCAATGCTCATAGTGGGATAATGGTTTTCCGCCGCGCCCTGTACTTTCTTAGCCGAGTAGCGCCACGGCGGGTCAGCGTAAATGATAGAATACTGCTGGATAATTACACTCCTTTCTCGCCAGAGCTTTTTACTGCCTGCGCCGCACGAATACGCTCACTGGCTGCGGCATAAAAGGCCGGGGCCGTTTCAAAGCATACAAAGCGGCGTTCTGTGTTGATAGCTGCAATCGCGGTTGTGCCGGAGCCCGCGCAAATGTCCGCGACCAGTTCGCCGGGGTGGGTATAGGTGCGGATCAGATACTCGCAGAGCTCCACGGGCTTCTGCGTGGGGTGGATGCCGCCGGACACCGTAGGCACAAAAAGCACATTTCCGGGATAGCGGCGGCCATCGTTGGACTCCGATCCCTGCCGTTCAAATTTTCCATAGTTGGAGCTTGTACCGCTTCGGGAATGTACGCGGGTATAAGGCTTGCCATAAGTAAACTGCGGATTGTAGACCGGGGACTTCTGGTAAAACACCAAGATATTCTCGGACTTTTTCAGTGGAGCCCGGTTTGCATTGAGAAAACCTGTTCCGCGCTCCTTGTACCAAATCCACTCATAGCGGAGCATGGCGAGGTTGGATGCGCCCAGCACCTTGTCAAAGGGGCACTGTGCGAAAAACAGCACTGCACCATTCGGCTTGACCGCCCATTTCACCGCCTCCCACAGTTCCGGGAGCGGCAGGGGCACATCCCAATAATTCCGGGTTGTGCCGTAGGGCGGATCAGTCAGCAGCATATCCACGCTATGTTTTGGCAAAGAACGCAGGCCCTCGATGCCGTCCATGAGAAGATCGGAAGAGCACACGTCTGAACTCCAG
>ERZ506821.440-NODE-440-length-20566-cov-4.498854_pt1 | contig 20566 bp, 22 predicted proteins | sample MGYA00512912_ERZ506821 | MGnify/ENA metagenome assembly ERZ506821
GGAGATAGTAATCATCGACAGTCAAATGAATTACCGAGGAAAACTTGACACTTACCTTTTATCGGTGGAAATAGAAAAGAAGCGGCAGATATTGTATAATAAAACAAATATCCGTGATTCAATGAATGGAGGAGATTACTATGGAAGAAAAAAGAGAAGCCGCTAACTTTATTGAAGCGGAAATCAATAAAGACATAGCCAATCATGTCTATGCCAATGGAAGGGTGCTCACCCGTTTCCCGCCGGAACCGAACGGCTATCTTCATATCGGTCATGTCAAGAGTATCTGCCTGAATTTCGGCCTTGGTGAAAAGTATCATGGCGCCACCAATGTTCGTTTCGATGATACGAACCCCACGAAGGAGAATCAGGAGTTTGTGGATTCCATTCTGGAAGATGTGAAGTGGCTGGGATTCAAGTGGAAGGAACCGGTCCATTTTGCTTCCGATTATTTTCCTGAACTCTATGAGTTTGCCTGCAAGCTTATCCGCATGGGGCTGGCTTATGTAGATGATCAGAGCAGTGAGGAAATCCATAATACCCGCGGCGATCTGGAACATCCGGGGAAGGAGAGCCCCTGGAGAAACCGTTCCGTAGAAGAAAACCTGAAGCTTTTCCAGGAAATGAAGGAAGGCAAGTACAAGGATGGAGAAAAGTGCCTCCGCGCCAAGATTGACATGGCTTCTCCGAACCTTGTCATGAGGGACCCTGTTATTTACCGCATCCTTCACGCCACCCACCACAGGACGGGAGACAAATGGTGCATTTATCCACTTTATGATTTCGCTCACCCTCTCTCTGATGCCCTGGAAGGCATTACCCATTCCATCTGTACCCTGGAATTTGAAGAAAGAAGACCTCTTTACAACTGGTGTCTCCAGGCCTTTGACGGCAAGGAAAAGCCGCGGCAGATCGAGTTTGCCCGCCTGAATGTAACCACCATGATAACCAGTAAGAGAAAGCTCCGTAAAATGGTGGAGGCCGGTCTGGTGTCCGGCTGGGATGATCCCCGTATGCCCACCATCTGCGGTATCAGAAGAAGAGGATACACTCCGGAATCTCTCCGTCATTTCTGCGATCTCATCGGCGTGGCCAAGGCAGACAACCTGGTAGATGTTTCCCTTCTGGAATACTGCATCCGGGAAGATCTGAAGGCCAAGGCACCCCGCATTATGGCAGTCATCGATCCGGTGAAAGTAGTGCTTACCAACTATCCGGAAGATAAGATCGAATACATGACTTTGGAAAACAATCCGGAAGATGAATCCATGGGTACCCGCCAGGTTCCCTTCGGACGGAATCTGTACATCGAAAGAGAAGATTTCATGGAGCATCCGGTTCATAAATTCTTCCGCATGACCCCGGGAAAGGAAGTCCGCCTCAAAGGCGCCTACATTGTGAAATGCGAAGATGTAGTGAAGGACGGGGAAGGAAATATTACAGAAATCCACTGCACCGTGGACTTTGATACCAGAAGCGGCACACCCGGCGCTGACCGCAAGGTGAAGGGCACTCTTCACTGGGTATGCGCCGACACGGCGGTAGATGTGGAAACAAGGCTCTACGACTATCTCATTTCCCCGGATGACAAGGAAGACGGCAGGGATTTCATGGAAAAGGTGAATACCAACTCCCTTACTGTCATGAAGAGCAAAGCGGAACCAGCCATTAAGGAATACCCTGTAGGCAGCCGCTTCCAGTTCCTCCGGAAAGGCTATTTCATCATTGACCAGGACACCACTAAAGATCATCTGGTGTGCAACCGCATCGTAGGTCTCCGCGATACCTGGGCCAAACTGCAGAAGAAACAGGCAAAGGCGTAATCCATGAAGAGAGCATCTTTGGCGGCCTTCATGGCAGCATTCCTGATCTTTGCCGGCGCCTTGGAGGTTTCTGCAGCGGATAAGCTCAGTCTTTCGGGCATCGGCACCATGGACGTTCCGAAAAACATAACTTTCACCGAAGGCGCCCAGAATGCCCTGCCTTTCATGAAGGACGGCGGCACGAAGCGCTTCTTCATCCGGAAAGGCATGTCTGACAGCCGGTATTACACCATGACCTGGAAGAAGGGCCCTGACTTTTCCTACGGCTGGGCCATGTCCCATGAAGCAGGAATCCCTTTTCTGCAGGACATCGGGGAGTTCAAACACAAGGACGATAAGCCCGAAGCCCAGATGGACATTATGGCAGCATGGCTGAACCGGCAGCTGACTCAACAGGGTGCCGTCTTCGAAGGCCCGTCGCCCCTGCAGAAAATCAATGACAGCAGGCACCCCAGGTGGGAGGGCTTCGTGAAGGTGAAGACCACGGAGCAGGGTATTACATACAATGAAGCTTATACCATCATTCTCCAGTGCGACGGTTATTTCACAACTCTTGGCATCTTCAACACCGACGGCGACAGGGCAGACATTACGGAAGACGTAAGGAAAATGGTATCGAAGCGGAAATTTCCGAAAAAGGTGACGCTCCTGGATCTTTCTAAAAAAGGTACATCCCTGACTGAATGGGATTAATTGTTTTTAGAAATTGACAAGGAGCTCTGGAATCAGTAAGATAGAAGAGTAAGGCATTTTATCAATTAGATATTGATAGGAGGAATTTTAAATGGCAAAAGTTGCAATTGTATATTGGTCCGGTTCCGGTAACACAGAAGCTATGGCTCAGGCTGTAGAAGAAGGCGCTAAGGCTGCAGGCGCAGAAACCACCCTTTCCTTCGTTAGCGACACCACTGCTTCCGATGTAGCTGCTTATGACCACATCATTCTCGGCTGCCCGGCTATGGGAAATGAAGAACTGGAAGAATATGAATTCGAACCGTTCTTCGAAGAACTGCTTCCCCAGCTCAAGGGTAAAGTAGTAGCCATCTTCGGTTCCTATGCATGGAACCAGGGCGACTGGATTGAAAACTGGAAGAAACGTTTTGACGAAGCAGGCATCAAACTGGCTGCTGACCCTGTCAAAGCATACAGCTATCCTGATGACGATGCACTGGAAGCATGCAAGAAACTGGGCGAAACTGTAGCAAAGGCATAATTTCAGAGATAAGAAGAGCGTTCTTTTTTAAGGACGCTTCTTTTTTTAGGGGAAGAAGGCTGTGAATCCTTAAAACCCTGTTAGTATAAAGGAGGCCATTATGTCAGAAAAAGTGGCTGTGATTTACTATTCCGCCACAGGAAATACGGAAGCCATGGCGGAGGCTGTGGCAGTGGGCGCCAAAAGCACCGGCGCCGAAGTGCTTCTGGCACCGGTTTCCGATGTGGATCCTGTGGAAATCGGAAACACCTACCATCATATCATCCTGGGCTGCAGCGCCTGGGGCGTCGAGGTCATTGAAGAGGCCCAGATGAAACCTTTCTGTAATAAGCTGAAGCCCTATTTGAAGGGGAAGATCATGGGGATTTTCGGCTCCTGTGGATGGAGCCGGGGGGCCTGGCTCAATTCCTGGTACAATGAGCTCCATTTTGCCGGCGCTTCTTTCCCGGCCCAGCCTCTTCTGGCTTACGGCTATCCCGATGAGCCGTCGCTTAAGAAGTGCGAGGAACTGGGAAAGAAAGTGGCGGAAACGAAGTAAGGCGCCTTTCCATATTTCATATTGAAGGAGATTATATAGAATGAATTGGGATGAAAAAGTGGCATCCAATATTAAAGCGGTGCCTTTTTCCGGTATTCGTAAATTTTTTGACCTGGCCAGCTCTATGAAGGACGTGATTTCCCTGGGTGTAGGGGAACCGGACTATTCGGCGCCGGATAAGGTGATTGATGCCTGCATGGAAAGCCTGAAACGGAAAGAAACCTCCTATACGTCCAACTGGGGTCTTCTCCCGCTGCGCCAGGAAATTGCAAAACTTTTCCATAACCGATACCATGTGGATTATGATCCGGTGGATGAAATCATGGTGACCGTAGGCGTTTCTGAGGCCATCGGCGTCGTCATGACCACCCTCCTCAATCCGGAAGACGAAGTACTTATTCCGGATCCTGCTTACCTGGCCTATCCTGCCTGCGTATCCATTGCCCGGGGCAAACCGGTGCTGGTGCCTACCAGGGCTGAAGATGAATTCAAACTCACTGTGGAAGAACTGGAAAAGAAAGTGACTCCCCGGACCAAGGCTATCCTTATTGGCTACCCCAATAACCCCACCGGCACCGTCATGGACAGAGAGTCTCTGGAAAAAATCGCCGACTTTGCCCAAAAGCATGACCTGGTGGTGATTTCCGATGAAATCTACTGTGATCTCACCTATGAAGGCACCCATACCTGCTTTGCATCGCTGCCGGGCATGAAGGAAAGAACCCTCACCATGAACGGCTTCTCCAAGTCCTATGCCATGACGGGCCTTCGCGTGGGCTATATCTGCGGACCCCGTGAAATCATGGAGCAGATTTACAAAGTCCACCAGTATGAAATCCTCTGCGCCAGCGTCACCAGCCAGTATGGTGCTATCGCGGCTCTCAAGTACTGCGATGACGATGTAAAGGCCATGTATGATGAATACGCCGCCCGCAGGGAAATGGTCTACGAAGGACTGAAGAAAATCGGCCTTTCCGTGTTCAAGCCCAAAGGGGCCTTCTACATTTTCCCCGATATCAGCATCACCGGCATGGATGACGAAGAATTCGCCGACCGCCTGCTGAAGGAAGAAAAGGTAGGGGTAGTGCCGGGGTCCTGCTTTGGTCCCCAGGGAAAGAACCACATTCGTATTTCCTACGCTGCCAGCAGGGAAAACCTGGCGGAAGCGCTGAAACGAATCGGTCATTTTGTAGATAAGTATAGAAAGAATTAAAAAAGAAGGGCTGCGAAAAATGGTTTTCCATTTTTTCACGGCCCTTTTTGTATACATTCGTTTTCACGGGAATTGGCCAAATGACCGCCTGCTGCCTGTCTCTATGTCATTTCGCGGGATGCTGCCTGTGGTTATGGGTAGGCCCTTCGGGGCTTTCCGGCCCCTTGACAGAAGAGGTTTACACCTTCATAATAAACTAGTACCCTTACGTCCAGGTACTTTTGCATTTTGTTAAGGAGACTGCCCATGAAATATAGGATGAAGGCGGCGCTGCTGGCCATTTGTGTTTCTGCCTGCAGTGCCTTTGGTTTTTCTGTTTATGCCGAGGGGTCCCATGCGGCAGCTGCCGTTTCTGATCAGAAGGCGGGGACCGGCGTGAATCACTCTGCAGAGAAGAAGCAGGGGGAAGAGGAGTCCCATGACCTTTTCCCGATTTCCGGAAAGACGCTTTCTGCCTTCGATTTTTCTGTGGGCGGTGTGTCTCTGGGAGATTCCATTTCTTCTCTTTCTTCTCTAGGGACGGCGGAAAAGGTCATCCATGAGAATACCACGGATTCTTATATCTTTAAAGATATGACGGTAAAGAGGACAGCGCCTTTTCTTCTTTCCTATTCCCACCGTGTAGATCTGCCGGAGGACTTCAAGTTTCCCGGAAAAGGGATATCGGAAATCGTTGTGTCCGGTGCAGGCGCAAAGACGCCCCGGGGGATCGGCGTGGGCAGCAGCCGGGAAGATGTGCTTCGTGCCTATGGCAGGCCCCTTATGGTGCTTTGGGACGGCAGGGGAAAGTCTTTTCATTTCCGCTATGGTTCAGGCCTAAAGGAAATGGATGTGACTCTCACCGGTGACAAGGTGTCTTCCATTCGTCTTGCGTCTCTCACTTCTCCAGTGAAAAGGGGAGATGTTTCCTATGACAGCGGCGAAGGTCCCCTGTACCTGGGAGACCGTGATTTCAAGGTGGCTGGCTATGAGCTGGGAAGTACTTTCCAGGCTCATCCTTTTGAGGAATGGGAGAAGAAGATGGCCAATCCAAAGGAGGAAATCCTTTATTTCCCGGGTTATGCAGTGCGCCTTACGGTGAAGAGTTCTCTGATTTCCGCCCTCTTTCTCACGGATAACCGAATGGTCACTTCCCGGGGCCTGTCTCTGGGGGATGATGTGTCTACGGTGGATCTGCTTTACGGGAAGCCGCACCGGGTGGAAATGAATGTGTCCGGCAGCGAGCCGAAGACGTCTTACATTTATTTTTCCAAAGGGAAAAGTGATGTACTGATTATTAATTTTTCAAAGAATAAGGTGGAAGGCATTGTGAATGCCATGAATCCCACGAAGTAATGAACCGTTTGAGGTGTTAGAGTGTACGAATATTTCTGTGCTTTGGTTGTGGGCATTGTAGAAGGGCTCACGGAATATATCCCTGTTTCTTCTACAGGCCATATGATTATTGTGGGCCATATGCTGGGCTTTGAAGGAACCCTGGCAGACCTTTTTGATGTATTTATCCAGCTGGGCGCCATCCTTTCGGTGCTGGTGGTGTATCATGAAAAATTTACCTATATTCTGAATACCCATCACTGGTTCCGCCGGAAAGGGCCTTCTGTATTTAATATCTGCATTGCCATGTTCCCGGCCTGCCTCATGGGCCTTCTTTTCCACGGTTTCATCAAGCACCGTCTCTTCAGTCCTACCACCGTTATCATCGGCCTGGTACTGGGAGGCATTTTCATGATTGTGGCGGAAAAGGCAAGAAAGGGAAAGGAATTTGCCGTGACCGATGTGGATAAGATTTCCACGAAACAGTCTTTTATTATCGGCCTCTTCCAATGCCTCTCCCTGTGGCCCGGCTTTTCCCGGAGCGGCAGTACTATTGCAGGCAGTCTTCTTCTGGGCATTTCCCGAAAAGCAGGCGCCGACTTTACTTTCATTATGGCGGTACCTCTCATGTTCCTGGCCTGCTTCTATGACCTCCTTAAAGTTATCGGAAGTCTCTCGGTAGGTGATCTGGGCGTGCTGGCGGTGGGGTTTGTCACTGCCTTCGTGGTGGCTTATGCTTCCATCCTCTGGTTCCTGAAGTTCCTGAATACTTCCACCCTGACGGGCTTTGCCATTTACCGTTTCTTTGTGGCGGCTTTTGCCCTGGTTTATTTCTGGTAAAGTTGTGAAATCAAAGGGGCTGTGAAAAAATGTTCAATCATTTTTTCGCAGCCCCTTTTGTTTTGCCAAACAGGCGGCCTGGTATGGGGCGTTGTACATGAAATTCGGGGAAAGGGGAATGGTCGATGCTCCTGGCGGCGGGGGCTATAAACTCATACTTCAAAGACGCTGCCGGCTACTTGAGCGAGAAGACGGTCAGAGGAAAAGCCAATGCCATGGAGCCGTAGAACTTAAAACTCTTTTTCTTTTCAGAACTTCCAGGCCCCGGTGACCTGTCATTTTTCCCTGTTTTACACGCCCCATCCATGGTATAATAATACGAATCCATTGGAAAAGGCGGTATGCATGAGTATGTTTTCTGCAATGTTAAATTGCCTGGGGCTCGATATGGGATCTTCCCAGGTTCGTATATATCAGAGAGACAAGGTGCTCCTGGAAGAGGCTTCTACGGCGGTGGTGGATAATATCAGCGGCCAGGTGCTTGGTTTTGGCACGGAGGCGCTGATTATTTATCATAAGGAGCCGGAGAATTACACGCTGGAGTGGCCGGTGAGGAACGGGGTCATTGCTGATTATGATATGACCAAGTCCATGCTTCGTTTCTTTTTAAACAAGTCCCTCAGGCGGTCTGTTTCCAGGCCCAGTCTGATGGTGGCTATTCCTGCCGAAATTTCTTCGGTTACCCGGCATGCCCTGGTGGATGCGCTTATTCATGCAGGGGCCCAGGGGGTGTATCTTATCCCTTCGCCGGCAGCTGCAGCTATCGGCGCGGGACGGGATCTTCAGGTGCCTTCTTCTACGCTGTCCCTGGTCATAGGGAGGGATGTGTCAGACGTGGGCATTTACGGCTGCGGCGGTATTCTGGCGCAGGAAGGGATTTCTTTCGGCGGTCATGATATTGACCGGGCTATCTGCCGTCATATTCAGGACCGCTACAGCATGATGATCGGTCTGGAGCAGGCGGAGAAGCTGAAGAGCGAGATGCTTTCCATGACGGGCACCGGAAGCGACCGTGCTTTCACGGTGCGCGGAAGGCGGCATGCCGACGGTGTGGAAGTGGTGGTAGAGCTTTCAGTGGCTGAAATGAGTTCTGTCATGCAGCGCATTATGGAGCCGGTGCTTCTTCTGATCCGGCGGGTCATGAGCCGGGCTACGCCGGAGATGGCTGATGATTTCCTGAAGAACGGCATGCTCCTTTCCGGTGGCGGCGCCCTTCTTGACGGTCTTAGGGACTGGCTTTCCGAGGGGCTTCATATGCCTGTTGTTATTCCGGCAGATCCGGCCTCGGTGATTGCGAAGGGCTGTTTTGCGGCGTGCATGATGGACAAGGATCATTCCCTGCTCATTGAAAATGGTGATAAATACTTTGGGGGAGCTTGATTTTGATATTCTTCAGTAAGAAAAAGATGTTAAGTATTGTTCTGCTTTTGGCTTTCCTTGGCGGCTGCGGATGGTTCTGGCGGCACAGGGAGTATATTCCATTCGTGTCCCAGCCTTTGTCTGTAGGAGCTGCTCCTTTTGAGTACGGTGTGTCCCGGGCTGCCTGGCTGGGGGAGAACGGCATCGGTTTGTTCCGTCAGGTGTTTTCGAACTGGAAGGAACTGGATGAGCTCCGTAAGGAAAATGAAAGTCTTAAGTCTGAGCAGGATCATTACAGTGAAATCCTGGCGGAAAATATCCGCTTAAGGAGTCTTTTGCAGTTCAAGCAGGGCTATACCAGCTACCATATGCTGGGCGCTTCTGTGATTGAAAGGGATTACGGCGGCTGGACCCATACCATGGTCATTGACCGGGGCGAGGACAGCGGTCTGAAGAAATACATGCCTGTCATTGTGCCCTCGGGCATTGTAGGCTTTGTAAGTGAGGTATACCTGAATTCAGCCAGGGTGCAGCTTCTTCTGGATCCACGGACTACAATCGGAGGCATTGTACAGCGGCCTGCTTCCCGGGTGGTTTCTATGGTGAGCGGCAACAGCGGCAATCCGGGTTACCTTTCCCTGGTATCTCTCCCCAAGGAAGCGGATGTGATTAAGGGGGATATTATCGTTTCATCGGGCTACGGCGGCGTGTACCCCAAGGGTATGGTCATCGGCACGGTGGAGCAGGTGGATGTGGATGCCGAGGGCGGCACCCAGTCCGCCCAGATCCGGCCGGCAGCCGATTTCTCCCATATGGAAGAAGTTTTCGTTATTACCGATCATATCCAGAAGACAAGCCCTGAAAGCATTACAGTGAAGCCGCCGAAGATCGAACCGCCTATGAATCCGAACAAGCAGCAGGCAGGTGATAAATGATGAGTACCTACAGCCTTGTGGTTTTAAGCGCTGTTATATTTCTTCTGCAGTCCTCTTTTCTGCCTTTCCTTTTCAATGGTATCATGCAGCCTGATTTATGGCTCACGGTGATTGCTCTGTCCGCGGTGATTCTGGACAGGAAATCGGCGCTCATCCTGGCGGGAGCAGGGGGATTTCTGCAGGATATTGTGACCAGTAATTTCTTCGGTCTCCATCTTCTTCCCTACCTGGTGATTACTCTGCTTTTTCTGAAATTCGGCAGAGACCGGTATAACCGGCACTGGTATGTGTCTCTGCTGTCGGTGCTTCTGGCTTCTGTCATTTATGTCTGTTTTTCCAGTGTCATCATGGGATGGGCCGGCAGCCGGTATCCCTCCCTCTTTTATTTCGTCTATCTGGGCATCCCCCTGGTTCTGATGAATGGGGGATGTGCCCTTGCTTTGCATCCTCTCATCTGGATGCTGAAACGGGAGGAGGAACCCCGTTGGTGAAGAAACGTATTCCTTCCATCCTGGATTCGCTGGTGAAAAATCGGGAAGAGTCGCGGTATGGCCGGATGGTTTATGCGGCCATGATCCTTCTTCTCATCCTGAGCGCCCGCCTGTTCTGGATGCAGGTGGTGGAAGGCAATTATTATAAGGAAGAGGCCGACGGCAACCGTATCCGCCATCTGCCCCAGCAGGCAGCCCGGGGTGTCATGTATGACAGGAATGGTGTCATCATGGCCGGCTCAAGGCCTGCCTACAGCGTCATTATGCCGGTGGAAAGGAAGAAGAATACTCTTTCCGATGAGGAGCTGGACCGTCTGGCCGCTCTTCTGAAGGTGAAGCCGGAGGATATAAAAAAGAAAATCGATGATAATAAGCTGGCTTTTGGTGCCATTTACCTGGCCAACGATGTGGGTATTGATGTGGCAACCCAGATCGAAGAAAAGAAGGACGATTTCCCGGGCATTGAAATCGAAGTGAATCCGCTCCGTGTGTATCCGCTGGGCGCCGCAGGGGCCCAGGTGCTGGGCTATGTAGGCGAAGCGGGACCGGACGACCGGGATGCCGAGGGGAATCCTTACAAGACGGCCACCCTGGTGGGCCGTTCAGGCTTGGAAAGGCAGTACAACAAGTTTCTGGAAGGAAAGAACGGTTCCAAGACGGTGGAAGTCAATGCATCCGGCCAGCCGGTGCGCTATGTGGAAGGGACGCCTGCCGTTTCCGGCAACAATGTGCGTCTCACCCTGGATGCAAACCTGCAGAAGGCGGCGGAAGATGCCATGGAGTCTCAGGTAAGGACGCTGGCTCATTCCGGCGTTTTCCCCACCGGTGCTTCCGCTGTAGCCATCGACCCCAATACGGGGGCGGTGCTGGCTATGGCAAGCTGGCCAAGTTATGATCCCAACCATTTCAGCAAGGGGATTACGGCGGATGAGTGGAACAAGATTATCAACAACAAGAATCACCCCATGCAGAACAGGACCATTGCAGCCATGTATCCTCCGGGCTCCCTGTTTAAGGTGATTACAGGTTCCGCTGCTCTGGAAGCCAAGGTCACCACGCCGGAGGAGAGAATTTTTGACTCCGGCAAGCACTGGCTGGTAGATAAGAGAAACTCTGAAGGCGAGGCTTTCGGCTGGATTAATTTCTATGAAGCTGTGGAAAAATCGGATAATGTCTATTTCTATGAAATGGGACGGCGCCTTGGCATCGACCGCATTTCTGCCATGGCCGGCGAGTACGGCCTGGGTAAACCTACAGGCATCGACCTGGCAGGGGAAGCGGAAGGCAATGTGGCCAGTGAAGAGTACAAGCGCAAAGTATTCAAGCAGGACTGGTATCTGGGGGAAACCATGGATGCTGCCATCGGACAGAGTTTTACTCTGACCACGCCTATCCAGATGGCCATGGTTTATTCTTCCATTGCCAACGGCGGTTTCCGGTACAAACCCTATCTGGTGAACCGCATCGATAAGCTGGACGGCAGCCCTCTTAAGATTTATTCGCCGGAAAAGCTGGGCACCCTTCCGGTGTCCAAGGCTACGCTGGATGATCTTCACCAGGCTCTGCGCATGGTTATGACGAAAAACGGCACCGGCGGCGCCCTTTTTGCCAATTATCCCATAGCCATGGCTGGCAAGTCGGGTACCGCCGAGACGAACGGCCTTGATAATGGCTGGTTCGTAGCCTATGGGCCTTTCGATAAACCGGAAATCGTGGTGCTCTGCATGTTTGAGCATTCAGGCTTCGGTTCCGAGTCGGCGGCTCCGGTGGTGAAACAGATCATGAATGCCTATTTCCATTTAGGCGACTATGCGCCGGGAAAGAATAAGGACGAAAAGAAAGACAAAAATGGAGGTAACCACTGATGGCAGTCATTGTGTCTACAGCTTCCGGCAAAGGCGGGGTAGGAAAGACCCTGATTACGGCCTCCCTTGGCATCACTCTTTCCAGGCTGGGGAAGAAGGTGCTTCTCATAGACGGTGATATGGGTCTTCGAAACATGGACCTTATCCTGGGATTGGAAAATGACTGCTTCTATAATATCTGTGATCTGGCAGAGGGAAAATGCTTCCTGGAGGATGCGGTGCTTCCGGTGACGGACCATCTCGATTTCCTGCCGGCGTCCCAGAAGGAATCCTGGGAAACCGTATTTCCTGCGGCCATGGACACGGTGATGGACGATATCCACCGCCTTTATGACTTCATATTCATCGACTGCCCTGCGGGTATGGGAAAGGGTGTGGAAACGGCCTTCCGCCTGTCAGACAGGGTGATTCTTCTGGTGGCGCCGTCCTGGTCTTCCAGAAGGAATGCGGACCGGCTTCTGCCTCTTATCGGAAAGGGAAAGATTTGGAAATACGTACTGAACCGTTTCACGGCAAAAGATGGAAGCGGCCTTTCTTTCCAGGAAGTCTATGATACGATGGACGAGGAATCCTTCGGCGGAGTGATTCCCTATTCCGTCATGGCAGACCGCCTGGGAAACAGGGGAGAGATTGCGGAATTCAGTGAAAAGAGTGCCTACGGCCGCGCCCTCTATGATGTGCTCCGCTGCCTTCTGAAGGATAAGGATATCCCCGCTGCCCGGTGGTTGAGTTCCCTGCGTCTTTCAGACAGGGAGAATGAGGAAGAAACAGAAAGAAAAAATGATAGAAATAAGAGAACTGAAAGGGCCGGTCTTTCCTGGTACTCTTCCAGCAGCGCCTATAAGTGGCGGCGGAGGAGATGAGAGACTATGAATCTGATTCGTTACTGGAGGAGGATTGACAGCAGCCTCCTCATGACTGTACTGGGGCTGGCGGTGGTATCCCTTCTCATCATTGCCAGCGCCACCCATGCCAATGTGCCGGGCCATCCGGGACAGTTTGATTTCGTCATCAAGCAGGGGGTGTTCCTCCTTCTGGGCCTGGCCGTGGCGGGAGGATCCCTCTATTTTGACTACAGGAAACTGTATCGCTTCGTGCCGGCCCTTTATGTGGTGAATGCGGTGATGCTGCTGGTGGTAAAATTTGCAGGTACCAGCGCCCTGGGGGCTCAGAGGTGGATCCAGATAGGGCCTTTCACCCTGCAGCCTTCGGAATTTGCAAAAATTATTATGATTATCTGCCTGGCCCGGCTTTTGTCCAATAATAAAAAGGGTTACCGCACCTGGAAGAGCCTCCTTCCCGTAGCGGGGCTCATGGCGCTGCCTACCCTTCTGATTTTTATCCAGCCTGATCTGGGTACCAGTCTGGTTTTCGGCGCTATTACCTTCGGCATGCTTTATATCTGCGGCCTTAATATGTCCCTGGTAAAGAAGGCTTTCATCGCCTTTGTGGCCATATTCCCGCTGATCTGGTTCTTCGTACTGCACAGCTACCAGAAAATGCGCATTCTTGTGCTTTTCAATCCTTCCGTGGATCCCTATGGCTCCGGCTATCACGTGATCCAGTCCAAGATTTCCATCGGCAGCGGCGGCTTCATTGGCCAGGGACTCTTCGCAGGCACCCAGAGTCAGCTGAATTTCCTCCCTGAAAACCATACGGATTTCATCTTTTCCGTTATCGGTGAGGAACTGGGGTTTGTAGGGGCTATTTTCGTACTTTTCCTCTACTTTATCCTGCTCTATCGGGCTCTCATGATTTCCCGCTCTTCCGGCGATGCCTTCGGAAGCCTTCTGGCCTGTGGTATCTTTTCCATGTGGCTTTTCCAGATTTTTATTAATGTGGGAATGACCCTGGGCATCATGCCGGTCACCGGTATTCCGCTGCCTTTCATGAGTTACGGCGGCAGTGCCCTTTTGATGAATCTCCTCTGTGTAGGACTTTTGATGAATATTTATGTGCGGCGTAAAAAACTGATGTTTGATTAGGAGTGAACATGAATCCTGTAAAAATTGATCCCGTATGGCTGATGCATATCCAGAAGCCTGCCCGCTATATCGGCGGAGAATGGAACAGCGTGGTAAAGGACCATGACAGCGTAGATGTGAAAGTGGCCCTGGCTTTCCCCGATGTCTATGAAGTGGCCATGAGCCATCTGGGGCTGAAAATTATTTACAGCGTGCTGAACGCAAGAGATGACACGCTGGCGGAAAGGGTCTATGCGCCCTGGGTGGATATGGAAGCCCTCATGCGGGAAAAACATATTCCCCTCTATACCCTGGAATCCAAATGCCCGGTGAAGGACTTCGATGTGCTGGGGTTCACCATGCCCTTTGAAATGTGCTACACCAATATCCTGAATATGCTGGACCTTTCCGGCATTCCGCTCCTTGCCAGAGACCGGAGCGATGAGGATCCCCTCGTTGTCTCCGGCGGTCCCTGTGTGTACAATGCAGAACCGGTGGCCGATTTCTTCGATGTGTTCTTTATCGGCGAATCGGAAGAAGCCATCGGTGAAATGGCGGATATCGTCAAGGCCTGGAAGAAGGAAGGGAAACCGGGCGGGAGAAGGGAAATCATCCGCCGCATGGCTTCCATCAAAGGCTGCTATGCGCCTTCCCTCTACAAGGTGTCCTACTATGAAAACGGCGTTTTCCGCTCCATTGCTCCCACTGACGAGGCGGCCCAGTTCCCTGTGGAAAAAAGGCTGATTCCCGATTTTGACAAAGTGAAAGTGGACGACAAGCCCATTCTGCCCCACATTGAAATCGTTCATGACAGGGCGGTGCTGGAAATGTTCCGGGGCTGCAGCAGAGGCTGCCGTTTCTGCCAGGCCGGCATGATTTACCGTCCGGTGCGTGAAAAGAGCGAAAAGAAACTGCAGGAAATCGCCGATACCCTGATCCGGAATACGGGGTACAATGAAATTTCCCTCATGTCCCTTTCTTCCGCCGACTATTCCTGTCTGCCGGAACTGGTGGACCATCTTTTGGAGACTTTTAAGAACCGCCGGGTATCTGTAAGTCTTCCCTCCCTCCGGGTGGATTCCTTCTCCATAGACATTGCCAAGAAAATCCAGCAGGTCAGAAAGAGCGGTCTTACCCTGGCTCCGGAAGCAGGCACACAACGCCTCCGGGACGTGATCAATAAGGGAGTCACGGAAGAAGATATCATGGGCGCCTGTGCTAATGCCTTTAAAAACGGCTGGAGCAAGGTGAAGCTCTATTTCATGATGGGTCTTCCTACAGAAACTGATGAAGACCTGAAGGGCATTGCAGACCTGGCTATGCGTATCAAAGAGCTCTACCATACCATCCGCGGCAGGAACGACTGCCGCATCACTGTCAGTGTGGCCAGCTTCGTGCCTAAGCCTTTCACTCCTTTCCAGTGGATGGCCCAGTGCAGTGTGGAAGAAATCGAAAGGAAACAGCAGTACCTGAAGAGCCTTTTCACAGACCGGCATATTAAATTTGCCTACCATGACGCCAAGACCGGCCGTCTGGAAGCCGTGCTGGCCCGGGGAGACCGTCAGCTTTCCAAAGTTATTCTGAAGGCTTGGGAAAAGGGCTGCAAGTATGACAGCTGGACTGAATTTTTCGATTACGACCGCTGGATGGATGCATTCGAGGAATGCGGCGTGGACCCTGACCTTTACGCTTCCCGGAAACGGGACGAGTACGAAGCGGAACCCTGGGACCATATCGACTGCGGCGTAAACAAGGACTACCTGAGAAAAGAATGGCGTCTGGCCCAGCGGGGCGTACTGACCCATGACTGCCGCCACCTGTCCTGCAACGGCTGTGCCGTATGCCCGGTACTGGATGTGAAACCAATCGATCATAAAGAGGAGAATGCACATGAAAAGACTGTTTTTATCTATCACGAAAGGTGAGGAACTCCGTTTCCTGGGCCATCTGGATTTCCTGCGCACCATGGAAAGAGCAGTCATGCGTTCTGAAATCCCGGTTGCTTTTTCCGAAGGGTTCAATCCTCATATGAAGCTTTCCCTGGACTCCGCCTTAGGCGTAGGCGTCACCGCAGATCCTTTGTATCTGGAAATCAAACTGGAAGAGGACATGTCCACGGAAGAAGTGAGGGAACGGCTTTCCCGCCAGCTCCCCCGGGGGATTACCATCCATTCCATTGTGGAAGCAGAAAAGAACTGGCCTAAGTTCGTAGCAGTTTTCAACGAAGATGCCTATGAAATGGAAGGCCCCGTAAAAGAAGGGACAGGGGAGAAGGATTTTGCAGAGGCCAGAACCGCCCTTGAAGAATTCAATCATCTTTCCTCCTTCCTTTACAAAAGGGTGACTCCGAAAAAGGTGCGGGAAATGGACGTGAAGCCCATGATTTTAGAACCCATGAAAGTAACCTTTACCAAAGACAGGGCTTATCTGACCTTCTCTCTCATCCGGAGCAACACAGGTACCGTTCAGCCCAAGGATATATGGAAAATGCTGGCTGAATCCTTCCACATGCCCTGGACGGAAGGGGAATTTATCTGCTCCCGCACCGGCACCTACCGGCGGCTGAATGGGAAACGGCTTACCCTTTCGGATCAAGGCGTTTTCCAGGGGTTATTGAAAGGACAATGAAATGAAACAGCTTCTTCTCCACGTAAGACCGGACCAGACGGTGCTTGCGTGCCTTGACGATGATATTCTTTCCGATCTCTTCGTGGAAAGAGCGGGGGAAGAAGACATTGTAGGCCGGGTATACAAGGGGGTCATCAAAAATGTGGTCCCTTCATTAAACGGCATGTTTCTGGATATAGGCATCGGACGAAACGCCTTCCTCAGAACCCGGGACACCCTGCCGGGCGCTGCCCACACCGAAGGCAGCACTCTCCTGGTGCAGGTGGAAAAAGACAGCACCGAAACAAAGGGTCCTCTGGTGACGGAGAAAATCAGCTTTGCCGGAAGATATGCCGTTGCTCTCTACGGATCCTCCTATATCGGGATTTCAAAAAAAATCACCGATGAAAAAAAGAGGAATTTCCTCAGAAGCCAGGCGAAAGCCATCTGCGGAGGCGCCATGGGCTTCATTGTCCGCACCGCCGCTGAAACGGCAGAGGAGGAAGATTTCAAAAAAGACCTGACGTCCCTTACCCGTATAATGGAAGTGGTCATGAAACGGGGAGCCATTGAAAAGGGACCGGCCCTTCTTTACCGGGACGGAGACCTAGCGGTGAAAAGCCTCCGGGACTACCTCACCGGCGGCGTGGAACGAATCCTGGTGGATGACAGAAACGTGTGGCAGCGGCTCATCACCATGGCCGAAGAGGAAAAGGATATTTCCAAAGACCGGATTCTCTTTTACGATGAGAGAGAAAGCCTTTTCAAATCCTTTAAAGTGGATGGACAGATAGAAGCCCTCTTCGACAGGACTGTGCCCCTTCCCACCGGCGGCTCTCTCGTCATTGACTATACGGAAGCCCTTACGGTGATTGACGTAAACTCCGGGTCTTTCCGGGGTAAAGGAATTCCTCATGACCAGCTGGCCTTCCTCATCAATAAGGATGCGGCCCGGGAAATAGCAAGGCAGATCCGCCTTCGCGGCATCGGCGGCATCATTATGATTGATTTCATCGATATGGAGAAAAAGGAAGAAAAAGAAAAACTTCTCCGCATCCTGCGGCAGGAAGTCAGAGATGACCATGTGAAAACCGTGGTGTGCGGCATGACGTCTCTGGGTCTTGTAGAAATGACAAGAAAAAGGACCACCAAAAGGCTGTGGCAGTACTACTACGATACCTGCCCCCTCTGCAAAGGCACCGGCCGCATCCTCTCTGCCCGGGCGGCGGCAGACAGGATACTGGAAGATCTGGAAAACAGAAGACGGAAAGGCCCTTTCCAGAGAGACCTGGAAATCCGCTGTCCGGCGGACGTGAAAAAAGTGCTGGAATCGGCCCCCTTCCGGGATGTACTCCATCAAACGGTTCTCCGGGATATCCGCATTACCGAAGAACCCCATTTCAGCCGCGAAACCTATACCATTCTATCCCTGTAAAGGAGACAATATGATTACAGAAATTAGAAATGACGCTGACCTGGATAGAGAATTCATAGACAAAAAAGGCTTTGTCCTTTTGGAACTGGGCGCTTCCTGGTGCCGCCCCTGCCAGGTCATGGCCCCTGCATTCAAGGGAGTGGAAGAAGAATTCAAGGGAGAAGTCCGCCTCTGCCACATCGATGTAGACGAAGCAGAAGACCTGGCAGCCCGCTTTGCCCCGGAGGGGATTCCCACCTTCATTTTCTATAAAGACGGAAAAGAACTGGGAAGAATCATCGGCTATCGTCAGAAGAATAAATTTTTTGAAGATATAGCTAAATTGATGAAATAGGACACGCCTGCGGCGCCTTATGGACAAGCCCCTATGGGGCTTGAGGGTTGACGGCCCTTCGGGCCGAAGGTTCTTAAGGGGCTTAAGTTTGACGCGCCTTTGGCGCGAGGGTTGTTGTAGGGCGCCTATGAATTGATAGAAGGCGCCCTCTTATGATAAAACCTTCACAACCGGGCTTTCGCCCGTCGGAAAACCATACAACCGCCCTGGCGGGCGAGGAAATGCATTCCCCCTTGCCCGCTTCGCGGGATTTCCCCCGCAAGCGGTGGCAGAACAAAGCTCCGTGAGGCTATTTTTTCATAAGTGACTCTAAGTTTAGCACGGTTTGTAGTGCCCCCGCTTGCGGGGGAAAGGTGGTGGCGCAGCCACCAAAGGGGGGCGAGCGCAGCGAGCCAGTCAGCAGAATGCGTATCAAGCTATATGACCCATAACGACAATCCCGTAACGCTGACTTCATAAGCATTGCCCAACGGGCAATCCGCAACCCTCGGCCTGAAAGGCCGTCAAACTTAAGAACCTTCCGGCCGTCAGGCCGGTCAATCCTAAGAACGCTCACGCCGCAGGCGTGTTATCCAAGGAGGAATGTCCTATTACTACCGATATACAGTGGCTGGTGCTTTCTCTGGCAGCAGCGCTGGCCGCTTCATTTTTTAATTATAAGAATACGCTGGTCAATTTTTCCTTTGCCCGCATGCGGAAGAAGTACATTGAGGACAATGATGAGCAGGATCCGGAGCTGATCCGAAAGGTGGCTCCTTTTTACCAGCGCACCAGCCAGATTCTGGGCGGCACCCAGGTAGCATTTGTCATTTACTGCGGCATTTTTGCCATCAGTCTTCTGGGGATGGCGGAGAGCGGGCGCCATCTGCTTCTTGCCCTGATGGGAGAGGATCTGTCCTGGGCGGTGAATCTCATCCTGGCGGCAGCGGTGGTGCTGCTGGTCCTTCTTTTCTGGACGGGCACCATTCTTTACCCAGGTACCCATGCCCTGGTGGAGCCGCTGCCTATTCTGGCGTCCCACCGGTGGGTGGTGCACTGGAACCGCCGTCTTTTCCATCCCCTTGTGCAGGCAGGGCTTTTCCTGGTGCGCCGCATTTTCCGGCATAACAAGATTCCTTTCAGGAACGAAGTCAATTTCACCTATACGGAAGATGAAATCCGCTGCATCGTGGAGGAAAGCAACAGGAGCGGCCGGCTGAACGCGCTGGAAAATACGCTTATTAAGAATTCCTTCGATTTCTTCGACCTCATGGTACGGGATGTGATGATTCCAAGAAACAATATGGTGGTACTCTATTATAATGATGACATAGAAACCATGCGGCGTATGATTTCCAAGGCCCACCATACCTGTTATCCGGTGTGCATGGATGATAAGGACCAGATTCTGGGGTTCATCCATGTGAAGGATTTCATGGAAAGCCTTCTCCATGGACAGTCCAACATTAAAACCATTATGAGGGAAATCCTCACGGTACCGGAGGTGATGCCGGCGCCTTCTCTTCTGCAGCTCATGAAGAACCGCCGCATTTATCTGGCGGTGGTGGTGGACGAGTATGGCGGTACTTCGGGCCTGGTGACCCTGGAGGATCTGGTGGAAGAGCTCATCGGCGAGATTCCCCAGTCCGTGGATACCACGCCCTATGAAATCCTGCGCATGAATGACGGCACCTACGAATTCGATGGCACCGTCATTCTGGAAGACGTATCGGACCGGCTGGAAATCGACCTGGCCGGCGAGGACAAGAACGCCACCATCGGCGGTTTCGTATTCTCCCATCTGGAACGAATTCCCAAAGTAGGGGACCACGTGGATTTCTCAGGCTGGCGCTTCTCCGTGCTTCGCATGGAAGGCTTCCGCATCGTCCGGGTGCGGGCGGAAAAGCTGGCGCCATCGGGAAAGGAAGAAAGCCATGACAAGGAAGATTGAGAGCGGGGAAGCCATTGTGCTCCATAGCAGAGAAGGGAGAGAGGGAGGAAAGACCCTCTCTCTTTTTACCATGCAGAAAGGACGCATGGTCATGTCCCTGCCAAGGACTGTGATGGCCCGCTGCGGCAGCGGCCTCACTGCTCCCTTCTCCCTCATCCGCTATACCGCCTCGGTGGAAGGGGAATACGCCCTCCTTTCCCAATACGAGGGACACCTTCTTTTCGACATGATGAAACTTCCCTATGAAGACATGGCCTACTGGTTCTACGTTATAGAGCTGTCCGAAAAACTCTTCCCCCAGGGTGAAAAAGACGACGGCGCCTATGACACCCTTCTCAAGGCAGGCTCTATGGGAGGAAAAAGAAACAGCCTTCCTCTCTGCTTCATGACGGCTGTCAAACTCCTGGCCCAGTCCGGCTTCGACGCCGCCTCGCCGGAAGAAGCGGAAGAAAACCACCTCTCTCCCGAGGCCCTCTCCCTCCTTGCCGCCTTCCGGGACTACCGCTGGCAGGGCCCTTTCTCCCGTCCCATCAACAGAAAAACCTTCCATGAAGCAGCAGCCTACGTGGAAAACTTCGTGGAAAGGGTGTGCGATATCAGGATGCATACGAAAGGGGCGTTCTTGACACGCCCTGACGGGCGTGAGGGTTGACGGCCCGATGGGCCGAAGGTTCTTAAGGGGCTTAAGTTTGACAGCGGCTATAG